>MLJW01000110.1_pt1 | contig 89891 bp, 86 predicted proteins | sample 888231 | NCBI WGS metagenome assembly MLJW01 (sample SAMN05788063, study PRJNA343431) | mine drainage metagenome | isolation source: sample collected from the inflow into an acid mine drainage treatment plant... | place: Germany: Lusatia, lignite mining district
TAAAAAAGGAGATTAAGACCTAGTCAGTTTGGTCGACTTATCCACAGCGGTGTAGTAATCTACACCTAATAAGCGCCTGGTCAAAATTCAACGCGCACAGGTGGTCATTTTTAAACGCGCGTCAACAGGTAGTGTTATTGGGGGCAGGTCAACTCACCTGTAATCATTTTTTCTCGTTATTCTGTTTTTATTAGGTATTGATGTGTTTGGTTTTAGCAGATTAATATCATATTTCATTAATTCTAATTTAATATTACTAGAAAATATAAAGGGTATTGGTAAAATCCAATACCCTTTCAAAAAAGTAAAAATCTAGAAATTTGGGAAAAATCTAGAAATCAGAGAGAACCTACAAAAACTTAAATATCCAGATTATTTGCACCTAAAGCGTTATTTTCAATAAATGCGCGTCTTGGTTCCACATTGTCGCCCATTAGGGTTGTAAAGATTTCATCTGCGGCAATTGCATCATCAATCTGTACTTTGAGTAAGCGGCGCACGGTTGGATCCATGGTCGTTTCCCACAACTGTTCAGGGTTCATTTCGCCCAAGCCTTTATAGCGCTGGATATTGAGGTTGTGTTTAGCTTCGTCTAATAACCAGTCTAGCGCTTGTTTAAAGGTGGTGACGGCTTGCTCTTTTTCACCACGTTTAATCATAGCACCCTCGCCTAGCAAGCCTTGTAGCATGACTGACATGCGGCTAATTTGACGGTAATCACCTGAGCCTAAGAATTCTGCATTAATGACACAGCACTGCAAATTACCATGCACGTATTTATTGACTTCTAAACGATAGGCGCTGGTTTCTTGGTCAAAAGCAACAATCACTTCAGAACCAATTGCACCTAAAATTGGGCGTAATTTAGCCGCTGCTTCTTCTGTTGATTCTTTAGTACTGATGCTTAACTCACCTAAATCTTGCATAGCACGCAATACGCTTTCATCATAGTGTGATGATATGCGGCGAATTACAGCTTCGGTTAATACCATTTGTTTAGCGATTTCTGCTAATGGTTCACCTGTAATGCTAGCACCATCTGTTTTAGTAATTAGTTGCGCGCCTTTGAGTGCAGATTGTAGTAGATAATGATCCAACTCTTGTTGGTCCTTTAAATAACGTTCATCTTTACCTTGTTTCACTTTGTATAGCGGTGGCTGTGCAATGTAAATATGTCCGCGTTCTACAAGTTCCGTCATTTGGCGATAGAAGAATGTGAGTAGCAGGGTACGGATATGCGCACCATCAACGTCCGCATCCGTCATGATAATAATGCGGTGGTAGCGTAATTTTTCTGCATTGAAGTCGGCTTTACCTATACTGGTGCCGAGGGCTGTAATGAGTGTTGCAATCTCTTGTGAGCCTAGTAACTTATCAAAGCGCGCTTTTTCTACGTTTAAGATTTTACCTTTGAGCGGCAGAATCGCTTGGAACTTACGATCACGACCTTGCTTGGCTGAACCGCCCGCAGAGTCCCCCTCAACTAAGTAAATTTCGCATTTGCTTGGGTCGCGTTCTTGGCAGTCTGCTAACTTACCTGGCAAGCCCATTGTGTCCATTACCCCTTTACGACGTGTAATTTCACGGGCTTTACGTGCCGCCTCTCGCGCACGTGCGGCCTCAACCACTTTGCCGCAGATGATTTTTGCATCTGCTGGGTTTTCTTGTAAAAACTCTGCTAATTTTGCTGATACTACTTCAGATACTACTGGTTGCACTTCACTTGAAACCAATTTATCTTTGGTTTGAGATGAAAACTTAGGATCAGGCACTTTAACTGACAACACACAAGTAATACCTTCACGCATATCGTCACCAGTAGTTTCTACTTTTGCTTTTTTCGCCATCTCACTTTGTTCAATATACTGGTTTAAAGTACGTGTCATTGCTGTACGTAGGCCAGTTAAGTGAGTGCCTCCATCGCGTTGCGGAATATTATTGGTAAAGCATTGCACTGTTTCACTATATGAATCATTCCATTGCATGGCGACTTCAATTGTCATACCGTCTTTTTCACCCATTGCGTAAAATGTTTTTGGGTGGAGTACAGTTTTACTGCGATTCATGTATTCCACAAAACCTTTGATACCACCGGAATAAGCAAAGTTTTCACTTTTACCATTACGCTGGTCAATTAACTCAATTTTCACACCGTTGTTTAAGAATGACAATTCACGGATACGTTTCGCTAAAATTTCAAAGTGATATTCAACTAGACCAAAAGTATCTGTAGAAGCTAAAAAGTGTACTTCAGTGCCACGCTTATCAGTTTTACCCGTTTGAACTAACGGTGCCATTGGCACGCCACGTTGAAACTCCATTTGATGCACTTCACCATTACGATAAATCTTTAAGCGCAACCAATCAGACAATGCATTCACTACAGAAACACCTACACCATGCAAACCACCTGACACTTTGTAGGAATTTTGATCAAACTTACCACCAGCGTGTAATTCCGTCATTACAATTTCTGCTGCCGAACGTTTTACCGCTTTAATGTCATCATATTTAATATCTGTTGGAATACCGCGACCATTATCTGTAACGCTAATAGAGTTATCGACATGAATGGTGACTTTAATATCATTACAATGCCCTGCTAATGCTTCATCAATCGCATTATCTAACACTTCAAACACCATATGATGCAAACCTGAACCGTCAGATGTATCACCAATATACATACCTGGGCGCTTACGTACCGCATCTAACCCTTCTAGAATTTTAATGCTGGATGAATCGTATTCAGGTGATATTGCTTTATTTTCAGGCATGCTATTTGTCTTTATATAAGTTATTTTTAATAATACTTTAATTAAAAATATATTTTATGTCAGTAAATTTAAGTCTTTTATTAAAAAGTGAATTATGTTTCACGTGAAACATAATTCACTTTTTAATGTGTGAAACATATTAATTTAAATACGCATTGGCATAACAACGTATTTGTAATTTGTATTGGTAGGTATCGTTATTAAGCAACTGCTATTAGCATCAGCAAAAGAGAATATTACTTGCTCACTATTTGTGTTGTTCAATACATCGATTAAATAGGTAACATTAAAACCAATATCTAATGTATCTCCGCTGTAATTAACTTCTAACTCTTCTTCTGCTTCTTCTTGATCACTATTCGTGCTAATTAATTTTAAATTGTTATTACTTAATACCATACGAATTCCACGATACTTTTCATTTGATAAAATAGAAGCTCGTTGCATAGCCAACAAGACACTCAACCTATCTGTAGTAAATGTATTTTGGTGACCAACAGGTATTACACGATTGTAATCAGGAAATTTACCATCAATAACTTTAGAGATTAGTTTGATATTCCCAAAACTAAAATTCACCTGAGTATTAGCCATTTCTACCAGCACATCTTCTTCACTATCGTCCAATAATTTAATTAACTCAATAACAGTTTTACGAGGAAGGATGAGTTCTTGTTTCTCATAGTTTTGTTTTAATTCTGTAGATGTAAAACTTAAACGATGACCATCAGTACCTACAATATTTAAACGGTTAGCATTTATTTCAAACAATAAACCGTTCAAATAGTAGCGTATATCTTGTTGAGCCATCGCGAACTCAACTTGTTTAAGTAATTCTTTTAATTGTTTTTGTCCTATAGCAACTACAGTGCTCTCACCTTGTGTTTTTGACATTACTGGATAATCAGCAGCTGGTAATGTTTGTAAATTAAAACGGCTCTTCCCTGCTTTTAAAGTTATGCGGCTATCATTTGTTGACATATTGATATCAGAGCTATCAGGCAAAGTTCTGCAAATATCAAGTAATTTTTTTGCAGCTATCGTTGTTGAAAAATCACCATCTGTAGCGCTATCTACTGATAATGAAATCTGCATTTCTAAATCTGTGGCAGTGAGATGAATTTTATTTTCTTTAGCTTCTAATAATAGATTAGAAAGTATTGGCAACGTATGTCTTTTTTCAACAATGCTAGCGACAGAACTAAGTGGTTTTAATAACGTTTCGCGATTGATTTTAATATTCATCTTTATAACCTAAATAATATATATATAAATAATAACAATAGTAATAGTGTATCTTTTTGTGGATAACTGATTATTTATCTATTTAATCAGTTAGTTATTTCTTATATTTCTGTCTTAGAAACTACATAATCTACTGTGGATTAATTGTTGAGTAAATTTTACGTTTTTATTAAATGCATACTTATACTAATTCTATCCACAAGAAATCCTTAGCTTTACATACATTATTTTAATATTTAATTAATCTTTTAGTCTCGAATCACTTGCACTAAAAAACTAATATCTCTAGCAATTGTTGGATCATTTTGTCTTAATAAATCAATTTCATCACAGGCATGCATCACGGTCGTATGATGTCTGCCACCAAAAGCCTCCCCTATTTCAGGAAAGCTGTGATTAGTTAGTTCACGAGATAAAGCCATTGCAACTTGCCGCGGACGTGCAAAATTACGTGATCGCTTTTTACTATACATTTCAGCTACCTTAATTTTGTAGTAATCAGCTACGGTTTTTTGAATATTTTCCATAGTTACTTGTCTACCACGAACTGCAATTAAATCACGTAAAGCATCTTTAGCTAAATGTACATCAATGGCATGTCCGGTAAATTTAGACATAGCTATAATACGGTTCAGCGCACCTTCTAACTCTCGTACACTAGATCTAATTTGTTTAGCGATAAAAAATGCAACGTCTTCAGAAAGATCTAAATGTACAGCTTCTGCTTTCTTTAATAAGATGGCAACCCGCATTTCCAGCTCTGGTGGCTCTACTGCAACAGTTAAGCCCCAGCTGAAACGAGTTCTTAAGCGTTCATCAACATCTGCAATCTCCTTAGGATAAGTATCACAAGTGATCACAATTTGTTTTTTAGCCTCGATTAACGAGTTAAATGCATAGAAAAACTCTTCTTGCGTACGATTTTTTTTAGCAAAAAACTGAATGTCATCGATGAGCAATAAATCTAGTGTGTGATATTGCCGTTTAAACTCATCAAAAGCTTTGTGTTCGTAAGCTTTTACGACATCAGAAACATACCGTTCTGCATGTAAATAACGGATATTAGCATCAGGGTTATGTTGCTTTAATTCATTACCAATAGCTTGTAGTAAATGTGTTTTCCCTAGCCCGACACCACCATAAATAAATAATGGGTTATAGGCAGTTCCAGGATTTTCAGCCACTTGTATTGCCGCAGCACGCGCCAATTGGTTGGCTCGACCTGTGACATAGTTACTAAAATTAAACGAAGGATTTAATCCTGAATGCTCAATGATTTTTTTTGCGCTAGTTTTGACTGCCAAACTAGCTTGAATATTATTTTTTATTTGAGATGCAGGCGTATCTGGAACCGTATCAATTTTAATCACAGGTTTTGCTATGGCTATTTTAGCCTCCACATCTGCAATTATTAATTCAATTTGAAAATTGGTATGTTGTAATTCTGCTGCAAATTGTTCAATTTTTTTTAAAAAACGATCTTTTACCCACTGTAAAACAAAGCGATTAGGCGCAAGTAATCGTACAGCATTACCATCCACTTCTATCTGTAGAGGTTTAATCCAAGTGTTGAATTGTTGTGCTGAGAGTTCTTTCTCAAACCGACTGAGACAAATGGGCCAAAAATTATCCATCTTAAATTGTGAATTACCTTAACAATATGAAGCTTACACATGAAATGTGTAGTAACTATCTGTTTTAATTTGATTTTTATTTATAAAGATTGAAGCATTACATTTGGTAACGCTAGTTCATTCTAGCTGTTTTAACGTAACTTATCCACAGGCATTTACCAACTAATGTTAAACTAAATAAACATTGACAAAATAGTGTGTTATCAGGTTTAATAGCGCCCTTTATAGCATTTTGCCTGCTGGAGATTTACATGAAACGTACATACCAACCTTCTAAAACTCGTCGTGCACGCACACATGGCTTTTTAGTTCGCATGAAAACTAAAGGCGGTCGCGCAGTTATTGCAGCACGTCGTGCTAAGGGTCGTACACGCCTAGGTTTGTAATTTAAAGTTCTTTTTGACTTTTAAATTACACATAATAATATTATCAAATACATTTTGAATAGTATTGATAATAGTGTCAGTGCTTAGTTTTAACAAAAAAGCTAAGCTAATTAAAACGGATGAATTTTCATCCGTTTTTAATTTCCGCAAACGTATTACTTCACTATATTTAGCGATACACTACCAACCTAATCAACAACAGCATGCTCGACTAGGTTTGGTTGTAGGAAAAAAAACTGCTAAATTAGCGGTAGATAGAAATTATATGCGTCGCGTCTTGCGAGAACTTTTTAGAATTCATCAACACGAAATTTGCCATGTTGATTTGGTTATACGTGTACAAAAGAAGTTTGAACCAGTTGATTATATTCAAATTAAACAACAATTTGATTTGTTAGTGAATAAGATGAACCAACGAATAAGTTCTAAGTCAGTATTAAACTTGCAAGAAAATGATTGTTTATTAAACCGTAATTAATGATGAACATCATAGCGCGCTTATTGATTTTATTAATTAAAGCTTATCAATTCTTATTGAGCCCATTTTTTGGACAACAATGTCGTTTTTATCCAACTTGTTCACACTATGCATTAGAGGCAATTTATAAGCATGGTGCCTTTCGAGGTGCTTATTATGCTGTTCGTCGCTTATTACGTTGTCACCCGTGGCATGCGGGCGGACATGACCCTATTCCTTAAAATCTTCAACTGAAATCTTAAAAAGATCACCCAAAATTATGGATACAAGACGTTTAGTGCTGTTTGTTATTTTTTCAATGTCTATTTTAATGTTATGGGATGGATGGCAACGCCAGCATGCGCCAGTAGAGCAAGCTAATTCTACTCAACACTCAACAGTAAATGATGTTGCAGATAATAGTGTTCCTAGCCCTGCAGTTACTTCTGCTGGTGTAGCAAAAATAGACGTTGCCACTGATGGTAATTATAAGTTACTAACTGGGCAGAGAATCGTTGTTACCACTGATTTATATAAGGCTGATATTGAGTCTGTAGGCGGTGATTTGCGACGTTTGGAACTACTAAAACATCGTGCTTCTGATAGTGTAAAAACAAACTTTATACTATTGGATGATGCCGGCAAGCCAATGACTTATGTTGCACAGACTGGATTAATAGGCACTGACCTACCGACACATAAAGCCATTTTTACTAGTAGTGCTTCTAGCTATCAAATGCAAGAAGGTCAGGATGAATTAGAGGTCCGCTTAAGTTGGGCCGATCATGGTGTAGTGGTAGATAAAGTTTATACATTCCATCGAAATAAATATGTAATTGATGTGACTTATGAAATTAAAAATGGCTCATCTACGGCGATTACTCCAGCAGTTTATTATCAAATTGTTCATGATGATCAGTCAAATCAAGGTTCTAAATTAATGCCAACCTTCACTGGCGGTGCTTATTACACTGAGGCATCCAAGTTCAAGAAGCTTAAATTTACCGAGATGGCAAAAGAACCGCTCAAGGTCGATTCTAATGACGGTTGGGTTGCATTGTTACAACATTATTTTGTTAGCGCTTGGATTCCTAAAGCTGGTTTAGCGCGTGAGTTTTATACTAAAAAACTGAATGAACATATGTTTATCATAGGTACCAAAAGCACACTGCCGACTATTGCGCCAGGTGCAACTTTGAGCGTACCTGCAAGTTTGTTTTCGGGTCCAGAAACTAAAAATGATTTGAGTTCCGCAGCACCGGGCTTGGAATATACAGTTGGCTATGGCTGGTTAACAATAGTTGCTTCGCCATTATTTTGGTTGCTTTCTAAAATACATGCTGTAGTTCAAAACTGGGGTGTAGCTATTATTTTACTAACTCTTTTAATTAAAGCATCCTTCTTCAAGTTATCTGCAACAAGCTATCGCAACATGGCACAAATGCGTGAATTAGCACCACGCTTGCAAGCAATGAAAGAGAAGTTTGGTGATGATCGTCAGAAAATGCAAATGGCAATGATGGATCTGTATAAAAAAGAGAAAATTAATCCAATGGGTGGTTGTTTACCAATTCTGGTACAAATCCCTGTGTTTATCGCACTTTATTGGGTATTGTTAGGCTCCGTTGAGTTGCGTCATGCACCATTTTTCGGATGGATTCATGATCTTTCAGCAGTTGATCCTTACTATATCCTACCTATACTCATGGGTGCTTCCATGATTGTGCAAAGCAGACTTAATCCTAAGCCAGCTGATCCATTGCAAGCTAAAGTTATGACTTGGATGCCAGTGTTGTTCAGTGCATTCTTTTTCTTCTTCCCAGCCGGCCTAGTGTTGTATTGGGTTGTGAATAATACGCTTTCAATTACACAGCAGTGGTATATCAATAAAACTATTCATGCTGAAACGTTATTAAAAAAATCTGGTGGAAAACACTAACTCTATAGATACCATTGCCGCGATTGCTACGGCATCTGGTGCCGGTGGTATCGGCATTGTTCGGGTTTCAGGGCCATCTGCAAGACAGATTGCTATAGGGGTATTGGGTAACTGCCCTGCCCCACGCTACGCAGCCTATTTAGATTTTAAGCTTGCAGATGGTGAGCTTATTGATCGCGGCATAGCAATTTTCTACTCGAATCCTCATTCTTATACTGGCGAAGATGTACTGGAGCTACAGGCGCATGGCGGCACTGCGCTTATGCAAATATTATTGAGGCGTTGTATTGAACTTGGCGCGCGTCAGGCGGCTCCTGGAGAGTTCACTCGCAGAGCCTATTTAAATGACAAGTTGGATTTAGCACAAGCAGAGGCTGTTGCGGATGTAATTAGTGCAGCAACGGTTGAAGCCGCTAAAAGTGCTGTACGTTCATTGTCGGGAGAGTTCTCCGCACGCATTAATGTTTTGTTACTAAAGCTCATAGATTTGCGTATGTTTGTAGAGGCTTGCTTAGATTTCCCTGAAGAAGAAATTGATTTCATTACCCAAGGTCGCGTGGCGGAGAAGTTAGAAGCAATCAAAACTGAGTTAGCATCTGTATTTGCAAAAGCTAAACAAGGTAGTTTATTGCGTGAAGGCATCAACGTAGTTTTAATTGGTCAACCGAATGTTGGTAAATCAAGTTTGATGAATCAATTAGCTGGTGAAGAAATAGCGATCGTTACTCCAATTGCAGGCACGACTCGCGACACCATTAGAAATTTAATACAAATTAATGGCATACCATTACATGTCATTGATACTGCTGGGTTGCGAGAAACCAATGATGAAGTAGAAAAATTTGGTATAGCTCGAACATGGCGAGCTACAGAAACGGCCAGTATCGCATTATTATTGCTTGATGCTAATCATGGTATTACGGATGTTGAAAAGTTGATTTTAGAGCGGTTGCCGCAAGAAATTAGTAAAATTTGGGTGCATAATAAAATCGATGTAGCAAATGAAGTTGCTGATGTGAAAAAAATTGAAAATGAAACTCACATCTATCTTTCAGCTAAAACGGGTCTAGGTGTAGATCTGTTAAAAAATTATTTACTCAAACTTGCTGGCTACCAAAATAATTCTGAGGGTGTTTTTATGGCACGTGCCAGACATTTGGAAGCGTTGGCTCAAGTTCAGATGCATTTAGGTATCGCGGGAGTCAAAATGAATTCTGCTGAGTTGGTGGCGGAAGAGTTGCGTTTGGCGCAAGATGCACTCAGTAGTATTACGGGTGAGTTTACTCCCGATGATTTACTCGGAGAAATTTTTAGTAAATTTTGTATTGGGAAGTAGGTTCTAAATTAAACAAGTTTGTTTGAATTAGTGATTCATGGTCAGTGACGTATAGCTAGGGTTTTTTAGTGGCGGATAAGTGATTACTTAGTTGTAGGTGTTTTTTCTGTTAGTAAATATGTGATGTAATCAGCTTTTTCTTTTGCACTACAATCGTTGCCAAGAATGTCATTGCAGTGTTTTGTAAACTGGTCTTCAACTTTATCAAGATTGCTAAAGCGTTTTTTGTAAATGACCGGTGATAAAGGTGGTATTGATTTCCCTGTAATAATGTTTCTACCAGAATTAGCCGGGTTGCTGGTATGGCAAGTAGCGCAAGCCATTTCTTTGCCATTAAAAATCTTATTTTCTTTATTAAAAAACCTTTTACCATTTACTGCAGATGGACCTGAATATTTTGCGTCATTGTTTTTTGCGATAATACTGTATTTACGTATCAGTGCTTCAGCATTTGCAACATCCGCATGTGCGGTAATTGTGGTGAAACCTAATAATCCAACAAAAAGTGTGCTGGTTATGTTCATGTGTATTCCAAAATTGATGGTGTTTAAAAGTTAATCAGATGTTGCTTATAGTAGATTAATTTAATGATCTCGGCATGAGATTGTGATTATTAATTATAAATTAATTTGTAGTTTGCATATTATTGGACATGTTTCACGTGAAACATACATTAAAAGGTTTGATTAACAAGACCTGAGCAGTAGATTACGTTAAAATCATCATTCTTTGATTTTATGGCATTTTTGTCTCATTCAAGCATGAATTTTCCTGATATTTTTGATGTAATTGTTGTGGGTGGTGGGCACGCGGGAACGGAGGCGGCGCTCGCAAGCGCAAGAATGGGTCAAAAAACCTTATTATTAACCCATAATATTGAGACGTTGGGTCAAATGTCTTGTAACCCTAGTATTGGCGGGATTGGTAAAGGACATCTGGTTAAAGAAATTGATGCTTTAGGTGGTGCAATGGCATCAGCTACCGACGAGGGCGGTATTCAGTTTCGGATATTAAATTCATCTAAAGGTCCCGCAGTTCGTGCAACGCGAGCACAAGCCGACCGAGTATTGTATAAAGCTGCAATTCGTCATCGCCTTGAAAATCAGAAAAATCTTTGGTTATTTCAGCAGGCAGTGGATGATATTATTTTAGAGGGTGATCGCGCTACAGGAGTGGTTACTCAAATTGGTTTGCGATTTAATGCAAAATCAGTAGTATTAACTGCAGGTACATTTTTAGGTGGATTGGTGCATGTGGGTTTACAGCACTATAGTGCTGGTCGTGCCGGCGATCCGCCGGCTATCTCGCTGGCCGCGCGTTTACGTGAAATTGGTTTGCCTGCTGGGCGTTTAAAAACAGGTACGCCACCCCGGATTGACGGGCGAACTATTGATTATTCTGTGATGACAATACAGCCAGGTGATGATCCCGTACCGGTATTTTCATTTATGGGTAAGGTTTCGCAACATCCGGCACAACTGCCCTGCTGGATTACGCACACTAATGAGCGTACACACGATATCATCCGTAGCGGATTGGATCGCTCACCTATGTACACTGGTGTGATTGAGGGTGTTGGGCCACGCTACTGCCCAAGCGTTGAAGATAAAATTCATCGTTTTGCAGATAAAGAGTCGCATCAAATATTTTTAGAGCCAGAAGGCTTAACTACCAACGAGATTTATCCAAACGGCATTTCAACCAGTTTGCCATTCGATATACAACTTGCATTGGTACAGTCAGTGAGAGGCTTAGAGAATGCTCATATTTTGCGTCCTGGTTATGCCATTGAGTATGATTATTATGACCCGCGAGGATTAAAAAGTTCGCTTGAAACTAAGGCGGTTAAAGGTTTGTTTTTTGCTGGGCAAATCAATGGCACTACAGGCTATGAGGAGGCTGCTGCGCAAGGTTTGTTAGCAGGAGCTAATGCAGCGCTGTATGCACAAGGTAAAGAAGCTTGGTGCCCTGCTCGTGATGAAGCGTATTTAGGTGTGATGGTGGATGACCTGATTACGCGTGGCGTGACAGAGCCGTATCGTATGTTTACTTCTCGCGCAGAGTATCGATTGCAGCTACGCGAAGACAATGCAGATATGCGTTTGACTGAGATGGGTCGTAAGTTAGGGTTGGTAGACGATGTTCGCTGGGAAGCGTTTAGCCTTAAGCAAGAAGCCGTACTACGTGAACAAGAGCGATTGAAAAAGACTTATGTGCAACCCACAAGTCTTGCCACAGATATTATGGTCCAAATGTTTGGTAAACCACTTGAGCACGAATACAGTTTATTTGAATTATTGCGTCGCCCAGAGGTAAGTTATGATGCCTTATTGTCAATAGGCATAGAAGGTTTGGGTGAGCTTGAGCCAGCAGTCCGCGAGCAAGTGGAAATTGCAGCAAAATACCAAGGCTACATTGACCGCCAAGCTGAAGAGGTGGCGCGTAGTCGTGGCCAAGAAAATGCAAAATTACCTAGTGATTTGGATTATCGTGAAATTCATGGCTTGCCAATCGAGGCGCAACAAAAACTCAATACACAAAAACCAGAAACAATTGGTCAGGCGAGTCGAATTTCTGGCATTACGCCGGCAGCTATTTCTCTGCTGTTGGTATATTTAAAGCGTAAGTCAAAACAAAAATCATTAGATGCGGCGCTAGGTGGTGACTTGAATAAGTTAGGTGTTCAGTCGCAGGACGCTTCAGTGGATAAGTCGAATAATGATTAACCTAGCCTTAAAAGCCAAGCTGGAAACGGGTCTTGCTGAAATGCGGCTGCAAGTCACGGTGGAGCAGCAGGAGCAATTAATTAGCTACTTATTGCTTATTACTAAGTGGAACAAAGTGCATAACTTAACAGCGGTGCGTGATCCGTTAGAAATGGTGACTTTACACCTGTTGGATTCTTTAAGTGTCCTGCCATATGTCCAAGCACTTACGGCAAAGCGTTTGCTCGATGTGGGTGCCGGTGCTGGCTTGCCCAGTATTCCACTGGCTATTTGTATGCCTGAGTTACAAGTGACAGCTATTGATGCGGTGCAAAAAAAAGCCAGTTTTATGCGACAGGTTAAGGGAGAGTTGGGTTTATCTAATTTTCACGTTGAAACTGGCCGTGTGGAAGTGTTAATAAAAGAGCCAAAATTTGACGTTATTATTTCACGTGCTTTTTCAGAGATGGCTTTGTTTGTTAAGTTAACAAAGCATTTGCTTGCAGAAGGTGGGCAATGGATGGCTATGAAAGGGGTATCTCCGGAACTGGAGTTAGCCTCCCTAGCGATAATGGAGCCAGAAGTAGATTTTATAAAAACGGTACGCTTGAAAGTCGCAGCTTTGCAAGCTGAACGTCACTTGATATTTTTACGCCCACGTACGTCCATACTCAGTATTTCATAAAAAAGAACCTTAAATATGAAGATATTAGCAATTACTAATCAAAAGGGTGGTGTAGGAAAAACGACTACTTGCGTAAATTTGGCTGCTAGTTTGGTTAGTTTAGGTAAGCAAGTTTTGTTGATAGATCTTGATCCACAAGGTAATGCTAGTACAGGAAGTGGTATTGACAAGGCGCACCTGAAAAATAGTATTTATCACGTCCTGATAGGGGAAAAGTCACTTAAGGATGTGGTGGTAACCAGTGAAAAAGGTGGTTTCGATATTGCCCCATCTAATCGAGAGCTTGCTGGTGCGGAGGTCGAGCTTGTAAATGAGTTGGCGCGCGAGACGCGTTTAAAGGTAGCTATTGCCAAATTAAGTGGGGTTTATGATTATGTGCTATTGGATTGCCCCCCTGCCCTCAATTTGGTAACGGTAAATGCTTTAACGGCTGCAAGTGCAGTAATGATACCAATGCAGTGTGAGTATTACGCATTGGAAGGTTTGTCTGATTTGGTGAATACCATCAAGAAAGTGCGTGCCCACTTAAATCCAACGCTAGAAATAGAGGGCTTGTTACGTACTTTATTTGATAACCGAAACATGCTGGCTCAACAGGTCTCGGCTCAGCTCATCAGCCATTTTGGAGAGAAGGTCTATAAAACAGTTATTCCGCGCAATATACGCCTAGCAGAGGCGCCAAGTTATGGTGTGCCTGTGCTTAGCTATGACAAAGGTTCGAAAGGTGCGCTGGCATATCTAGAGTTGGCACAAGAAATTATGCATAAAGAGAGAAAAAATGGCTAAGTTAAAAGGCTTGGGTCGGGGATTGGATGCCCTGCTTGCTGGTGATATGGGTAGTGTGGGTGAAGCTGACTCACTATTGATGTTAAAAGTAGAGCAACTGCGTCCTGGAAAATATCAGCCGCGCTCATATATGGATGATACCGCTTTGCAGACATTAGCTGCATCTATTAAAACGCAAGGTATTATGCAGCCAATTTTGGTGCGCCATATAGATGATGAGCATTATGAAATCATCGCTGGTGAGCGTCGCTGGCGTGCAAGTAAGATCGCTGGTTTAGAAGAAGTACCGGTATTGGTGCGTGAAATCGCTGATGAAGCAGCATTGGCGATGGCGTTGATAGAAAATATTCAACGTGAGAACTTGAATCCGTTAGAGGAGGCCCAAGGCATTAAGCGTTTAATTGACGAGTTTTCGATGACGCATGAAAAAGCGGCCGAGGCGGTTGGTCGTTCGCGCGTAGCCGTATCAAATTTATTGCGGCTACTTACCTTGTGTACTCCCGTTCAGGACATGTTGATGCACGGAAATCTGGATATGGGCCATGCACGAGCGCTCATAGGCTTGACAGGATCGCAGCAAGTAATGTTAGCTGAACAGATTGTGCAAAGTAATTATTCGGTACGTGAAGCTGAGCAGTTAGTAAAAAATCATAATGACCAGTTAGCGCAACATATTAATAATACGGATAAAAAAATAAAAATAGATAAAGTTATCAGTCCTGAAATAACAAAGCGCCAAGAGCTAATAAGTAATAAATTAGGTGTGGCTGTAAGTATTAAAGCAGATGAAAGTGGCGCAGGAATTATGAAAATAAGCTATGCGAATTTAGATCAATTAGATGAAATTCTTGGAAAAATTACATTTTAGACAGTAGGTTCAATGATTTGGATTTCAAGCATTTTTGTTTGGCTTTACTTGAACTTAACCCTTGACTAAAGGTCGCGCTTAATTCAAAATCGCGGACTTATCGAAAAGCGCAATAATCCAAATAATAATTTAGCGTGAAAATTAATTCAACTAGGTGTAAGTCTTGTCCGTAACTAATACATCAGATGTTTTTAGTAAAATGCTTAAAATTCAACTGATTGCGACATTTTCTGTTGCATTTGTAGTGTTTTTTGTTTCAGGATTAAGTGCAAGTGTATCAGCAATGATAGGTGGTTTGTCTGTCGTAATGGGCGCATATATCGCAGCAAAGGTTGCGAAGCGTGGCGCAAATAATTCAGATGCAACTGCAATATTGGTGAATCTGCTAAAGGCTGAGGCGATAAAGATTTTAGTAATCATCGTTACATTGATGATTGCATTTAAGATTTACGCGCATTTGGTGCCTTTTGCGTTGATTGCGGGTTTGGCGGCAGCTGCATTATTTTCAGGTGCGGCACTTAGTAAGCTGAAAGTATAAAAGCAGCTTTTAGTGGCTGTGGATGAGATCTTCAAATAATAATTTTTAAACGAAATTTTAGTTAGAGTAAATCAGATTATGGCAATAGAACATGCAGAACAGGCATTAACCCCTTCTAGCTACATTGAGCACCATTTAAGCTTTAACGCGCAATCTGTAGGTAATGGTAGCTTTTGGGTATTACATTACGACACATTTATCATGTCTGTCGCATTAGGTTTTATTGTAATGGGGCTGATTTGGTGGGTAGCACGCGGCGCAACTTCAGGCGTGCCAAGTAAAGGTCAGGCTTTTGTTGAGTTGGTCTTTGGTTTCGTAGATGATCAAGTTAAAAATATATTTCACGGTAATCGTCATAGTTTTATTGCGCCTACTGCCTTAACTGTATTTTTGTGGGTATTTGCAATGAACTCTATGGACTTTCTGCCTGTAGACTGGATTGCGGGAATCGTTAAGTTTTTTGGTGGTGAGCATGCTAAATGGCGCTCAGTGCCGACTTCTGATATTAATACTACTTTTGCTTTAGCGCTTTCAGTGTGGATTTTGATGATATTTTTCTCTATCAAGGTCAAGGGTTTAGGGGGCTTTGTACATGAGCTTTTTTGTGCGCCATTCGGTACTAAAATATGGGTTTGGCCAGCAAATTTCTTGTTTAACTTGATTGAGTATGTATCAAAGCCACTCTCACATTCATTGCGACTATTTGGCAATATGTATGCTGGTGAAGTTATTTTCTTGTTGCTTGGTCTTTGGGCGTCAACAGGATTGTCAGGCACAATTTTTGGTGCGATTTTAGGTGCAGGCTGGTCAATATTTCATATTTTGATTGTTGCGCTACAAGCTTTTATTTTCATGATGTTGACAGTGGTGTATCTTGCCATGGCGCATGAGTCGCATTAATTAAAAATAGTATTGTTTTTTGTAATTTAGTAGTTTTATTTTTATCGGTAGTTATTAGTTTAATTTAGAGAGGGTAATAAAAATGGATGCATTAGCAATGATTCAAGCCTACACAGGCGTTGGTATTGGTTTAATTATTGGTTTGGGCGCTGCGGGTGCTTGTATCGGTATTGGTATTATGTGTGCAAGTTTCCTAGAAGGTGCTGCACGTCAACCAGAAATGATTCCACAATTGCAAGGTAAAGTGTTCTTGCTATTAGGTCTTATCGATGCTTCATTCATTATCGGTGTTGGTCTAGCAATGATGTTTGCATTTGCTAACCCATTATTAAGCGTAGTAGCTAAGTAATTAATTGTGAATTTCGCTTGGGCCCTCTAGGCTCAAGCAATTGATAAGAAATTGATTACTATAACGATTTATAAAATGGATCAAAAATGAACATTAACTTTACACTTATCGCACAAGCTATTGCATTTGCTGTGTTGATTTGGTTCACGGTGAAATTCGTTTGGCCGCCGCTGTTGACAGCTATTGAAGCGCGCCAAAAGGAAATTGCAGATGGTTTGGCTGCGGCGCAAGAAGGTAAAAGCGCTTTAGAAGTTGCTGCTAAAAAATCAGAAATCACTTTGAACGAAGCTAAACAAAAAGCAAGCGAGATTATTGGTCAGGCAGAAAAGCGTGGATCGCAAATCGTTGAAGAAGCTAAAGGGAATGCTAAGGCTGAAGGCGAACGTATCATTGCAGGAGCCAAAGCTGAGATTGACCAAGAGCTGAACCGTGCAAAAGAAAGTTTGCGTTCGCAAGTGGCATCACTGGCCGTTGCCGGTGCTGAAAAAATCTTGCGTAAAGAAATCGATGCAAGTGCACATAGCGAAATGTTATCTAAACTAGCTGCAGAACTCTAAGAAAGTATAGGGGAAGGAAAACCATGGCTGAAATATCAACCATAGCACGGCCTTACGCAGTTGCAGCTTTTAATCTTGGTAAAGAGCAAAACTTGCTGGCCAAGTGGTCTGAAATGTTAGGTTTTGCTGCTGCTGTCGTAAATGATACGCAGATGCAGGCATACATTCAGGATCCAAAAGTCGTGAGTGCTGAACTGTTGGCAACCTTTTTAAAGGTTTGCGGCGACAGACTCAATGAGCATGGGCAAAACCTGATTAAAGTATTGGTTGAATATGGCCGTATGTCAGTTTTACCAGCCATTGCAGCGGCGTTTGAAGAGTTGAAAGCGCAAGATGAAGGTGTGCTAGATGCGCAGATTATTGCTGCAGCTAAACCAAGTGCCGCAGAAGTTAAAGATTTAGTAAAACGTCTAGAGGCTAAGTTTGGTAAAAAGATTGAAGCCGCTGTTTCTGTAGATCCAGAGCTAATTGGTGGCATTAAAATTATTGTTGGCGATACCGTGATAGACGCATCCGTCAAAGGTCAGTTACAAAATTTAGCTTATTCACTTTCAGCGTAAAGCATAAGCAAAGAAAATTTTAGGCAAAGAAAAAATTAGGAGCCACAATGCAGTTATCTACATCAGAAATCAGTGAACTGATTAAAAGCAGATTAGAGAATTTTTCTACTTCAGCTGAAGCGCGTACACAAGGTACAGTTATTTCAGTTACAGATGGTATCGTACGTATTCACGGCCTTTCAAATGTCATGGCCGGTGAGATGATCGAATTCCCAGGCAACACTTTCGGCTTGGCGCTTAACTTAGAGCGCGACTCAGTGGGTGCAGTGGTTTTAGGTGATTACGAGCACATTACAGAAGGCGACGTTTGTAAATGTACAGGTCGTATTTTAGAAGTACCAGTAGGCCCAGAATTAATTGGTCGCGTAGTGAATGCGCTAGGCCAGCCAATTGATGGTAAAGGTCCAGTCAATGCTAAATTGACTGACAAGATTGAAAAAGTTGCGCCAGGTGTTATTGCGCGTAAATCGGTTTCGCAACCAGTGCAAACAGGTCTGAAGTCAGTTGACTCTATGGTTCCAGTCGGCCGTGGACAACGTGAGTTGATTATTGGTGACCGCCAAACAGGTAAAACTGCCGTAGCGGTTGATGCGATCATCAACCAAAAAGGTCAAAACATGACCTGTATCTATGTAGCTATTGGTCAAAAGGCTTCTACTGTTGCAAACGTAGTGCGTAAATTAGAAGAAAATGGCGCGATGGCTTACACCATCGTCGTTGCTGCTACAGCATCTGACTCAGCTGCATTACAATTCTTGGCACCATACGCTGGCTGTACAATGGGTGAATATTTCCGTGACCGTGGTGAAGATGCACTGATTGTGTATGATGATTTGACTAAACAAGCGATTGCATATCGTCAAATTTCATTGCTTTTACGCCGTCCACCAGGCCGTGAAGCTTACCCAGGTGACGTGTTCTACATTCACTCACGTTTGTTAGAGCGTGCTGCTCGCGTAAATGAAGAGTATGTTGAAAAATTCACTAATGGTGCTGTTAAAGGCAAAACTGGTTCATTGACTGCATTGCCAGTGATTGAAACAGCTGCTGGCGACGTTTCAGCATTCGTTCCAACAAACGTAATTTCAATTACCGATGGTCAGATTTTCTTGGAAACTGACTTATTCAACGCTGGTATTCGTCCTGCGATCAACGCTGGTATTTCAGTGTCTCGCGTAGGTGGTGCTGCACAAACTAAAGTAATCAAGAAATTGGGTGGTGGTGTTCGTTTAGCTTTAGCCCAATATCGTGAGTTAGCTGCTTTTGCACAATTCGCTTCAGATTTAGACGAAGCAACACGTAAACAATTAGACCGTGGTCGTATGTTTACTGAGTTGATGAAACAAGCACAATATGCACCGTTAAGCATATCTAACATGGCAATTACTTTGTTAGCTGCAAATAAAGGTTACTTTGACGATGTGCCTACCAATAAAGTATTAGCTTTTGAAAGCTCATTACATGGTTTTATGGCTTCTAAATATAAAGCATTGATGGATGGTATTGAGTCAAGTAAAGACTTAGCTGGTGATAACGAGAAAGCGGTTGAAGCAGCTATTCAAGACTTCAAAGCTACCAATGCATATTAATTGTGCTTACTAAACCTACTATTTAGGATAGAAAATGGCTGGTAGTAAAGAGATTAGAACCAAGATCAAAAGTGTAGAAAATACACGTAAGATCACTAAAGCTATGGAGATGGTGGCTGCTTCTAAAATGCGTAAAGCGCAAGATAGAATGCGGGCATCACGTCCATATGCTGAAAAAATTCGCAATGTGGCTGCTCACCTTTCACTTGCGCACTCAGAATACAAGCACCCTTTCCTTGTAAAAAGAGAGGATGTTCGTAATGTAGGCATCATCGTTATCAGTTCTGATAAAGGACTGTGTGGCGGTTTGAATACAAATGTTTTGCGTCTTACAATTAACCAGATTAAAACTTGGGAAACTGAAGGCAAAAAAATATCTGTTAGTGCAATCGGTAATAAAGGCTATAGCTTTATGAACCGTGTTGGTGCCAATGTTAAATCACACATTACTGGTTTAGGTGATGTGCCGCATCTTGATACATTGATTGGTACCATTAAGGTAATGCTTGATGCTTATACCGCTGGCGAAATTGACCAGCTATATATTTGCTACACACGTTTCATCAACACGATGAAGCAGGAGCCTGTATTGGAGCAATTGCTACCATTAACTAGCGAGCACCTAGGTACGCATCCAGTGCATGAGAATGTTGAGGCTTTATCTACAAGCGCTGTAATCAAGAGTGCTGTTCAGATTGGTGCAGCTAAAGGTCATTGGGATTACATCTATGAGCCTGAAGCTAAACCAGTAATTGACCAATTGATGATGCGTTATATTGAGTCATTGGTCTACAACGCCGTGGCTGAAAATATGGCTTCAGAGCAATCATCACGTATGGTAGCGATGAAGTCAGCGTCTGATAATGCTAAGAGCGTGATTGGTGAGTTGAAACTGGTTTACAACAAGGCGCGTCAAGCAGCAATTACTAAAGAGATCTCCGAGATTGTCGGCGGCGCAGCAGCAGTAGCATAACGCGTTAAAACAGAACATAAATTTGAATTCAACAGATTAGTTTGAATAGGATATAAAAATGAGTACAGCGATTATTGGTAAAGTAGTGCAATGTATTGGTGCGGTGGTTGACGTTGAGTTTCCACGTGACCATATGCCTAAAGTGTTTGATGCGTTGATTATTGACGATGCCTCAAGCCAAGCCGAAGCAGGCTTAACACTTGAAGTGCAACAGCAATTAGGTGACGGCATTGTACGTACCATTGCGATGGGCTCATCAGATGGTCTTGCGCGTGGCACAGTATTTAAATCTACTGGTAGCCAAATTACAGTGCCAGTAGGTGTTGGTACATTAGGTCGTATTATGGATGTACTGGGTCGCCCAATTGATGAAGCTGGTCCGATTGATTCTGACGAGCGTCGCGCTATTCACCAAAAAGCGCCAACTTTTGAAGAGCTTTCACCATCAGTAGACTTGCTAGAAACTGGTATCAAAGTGATTGACTTGGTTTGTCCGTTTGCTAAAGGTGGTAAAGTTGGTCTATTCGGTGGTGCTGGCGTAGGTAAGACAGTTAACATGCTTGAGTTGATTAACAACATTGCTAAACAACACTCTGGTTTGTCTGTGTTTGCTGGTGTTGGTGAGCGTACTCGTGAAGGTAACGACTTCTACCACGAAATGGCAGAAGCAGGTGTTATTAAGCTTGATGACATGAAAGAATCAAAAGTAGCGATGGTGTTCGGTCAGATGAACGAGCCACCAGGCAACCGTTTACGTGTAGCACTTTCAGGCTTGACTATGGCTGAAAAATTCCGTGATGAAGGTCGTGATGTGTTGTTCTTCGTTGATAACATCTACCGCTATACATTGGCCGGTACTGAAGTATCTGCATTGTTAGGCCGTATGCCTTCTGCTGTAGGTTACCAACCTACCCTAGCTGATGAAATGGGTCGTTTACAAGAGCGTATTACTTCAACTAAAGCAGGTTCTATTACTTCTATCCAAGCGGTATACGTACCTGCGGATGACTTGACTGACCCATCACCAGCGACAACTTTCCAACATTTGGATTCAACAGTTGTGTTGTCACGTGACATTGCTTCTCTTGGTATCTACCCAGCGGTTGACCCACTAGATTCAACTTCACGTCAATTAGACCCATTGGTTGTTGGTGAAGAACACTACAACGTAGCACGTAGCGTTCAACAAACATTACAACGTTACAAAGAGTTACGTGACATTATTGCGATTTTGGGTATGGACGAGTTGTCTCCAGAAGATAAATTGGCTGTAGGCCGTGCACGTAAAATTCAACGTTTCTTGTCACAACCATTTCACGTGGCTGAAGTGTTTACTGGCGCGCCAGGTAAATACGTACCACTAAAAGAAACCATCAAAGGCTTTAAAGCTATTGTTGCTGGTGAATACGATCACTTGCCAGAGCAAGCATTCTATATGGTGGGTGGTATTGAAGAGGCTGTAGAGAAAGCGAAAACCTTAAACTAGTCGCTACTAGTTTTTAGTCAAAAGTTTAAGGATTAATTATGGCAAATACTGTTCATATAGATGTAGTAAGTGCAGAAGCTTCAATTTTCTCTGGCGAAGCCGAGTTTGTTGTGGCGCCTGCCAGCGCAGGTGAAGTGGGTATCTATCCGAACCATGCACCGATGATTACCACAATCAAGGCTGGTGCATTGCGTATCAAGCAAGCAAATGATGCTGAGGATACTTTGATTTTCATTTCAGGTGGAATCTTAGAAGTACAGCCAGGTATGATTACTGTGTTAGCGGATACTGCTGTGCGTGGTCATGATTTAGATGAAGCGAAAGCAATTGCTGCAAAAGACGCAGCAATTGAGGCTATGCAAAATAGAACCTCTAATGTGGATTATGCACAAGCACAAGCTGAATTGTCTGAAGCACTTGCACAAATCAATACGATTGAGAAGTTACGTAAATCAGCACACTAATGCAATAAAATAATATGAAGTAACGTAAAAGGTTACATCAGCAAAAAGGCAGCCTAGGCTGCCTTTTTTGTTATACTTTGCGAATAAATGCATTTGAAAAATTGACTATGAACAAATTAAATATTGTTATTCTCGCTGCCGGCAAAGGTACGCGTATGCATTCCAATACACCCAAGGTTTTGCATGAAGTTGGTGCGAAGGCAATATTGGCGCATGTCATTGATTGTGCAAAAGATCTTAATCCACAAAAGATTATCGTCGTCTATGGATATGGCGGTGAAACAGTACGTGCAGAGTTTGCACATGAAAATGTGGTTTGGGTGCATCAGGCAGAGCAATTGGGTACAGGGCATGCTGTGCAACAAGCACTTACGCATTTGGATGCCGATGCTAAGATTCTGATTTTATTGGGTGATGTGCCATTAGTCGATGTGCATACCTGCAAAAATTTAAGTGAACAAGCTAATAATAAGCTGGCCATTTTATCCTTCAATAAGACAGACCCAACGGGCTATGGAAGAATAGTACGCTCTACTACTGGAAGCGTAGTCGCAATCATAGAGCACAAGGATGCAAGTTCCGAGCAACGCAGTATAAGTGAGGTTAACACAGGCATTATGGCAATGCCAATGACCTATCTTACTAAGTGGTTGTCACAGATTAGCAATCAAAATGTGCAGGGTGAATACTATCTGACAGACATTGTTGCGCTTGCTGTGGCACAAGGGATTGAAGTTGTTGCAGTGGTCACGCGGGATGAGTGGTCTGTCACTGGTATAAACTCTAAAGAAGATTTATCTAAAATTGAACGCGTGTATCAAGCGCGTATTGCACAAAACTTATTGCAACAAGGGGTAACCCTCAAAGATGCGTCGCGAATTGACGTGCGCGGCACGCTGCATTGCGGGCGTGATGTAGTGATTGACGTGAATTGTGTATTTGAAGGCAATGTCACGCTGGCAGACAATGTAAGAGTTGCAGCCAATTGCGTAATTAAAAATGCGGAAATACATGCGGGCGTACATATTGCACCATTTACTATCATTGATGAGACACAGGTTGGCGCAAACAGCCGCATTGGACCCTTTGCGCGTTTGCGCCCAGGCACTAAACTCGACGCTGATACGCACATAGGTAACTTTGTTGAACTTAAAAATACGCAGGTGGGGACTGGTAGCAAGATTAATCACTTAAGTTATGTAGGTGATACCACGATAGGCAGGAATGTTAATATTGGCGCTGGTACAATCACGTGCAATTACGACGGCGTGAATAAATTTAGAACGGTGATAGAAGACGATGTATTTGTTGGCTCCGACTCACAATTGGTCGCCCCAATCACCATTGGTAAGGGTGCAACAATTGCAGCAGGTTCTACAATTACAAGAGATGCTCCAGCTGACCAGCTCACGTTTTGTCGTGCGAAAGAGCAAAAATCGATTGCAGGTTGGAAACGACCTCAAAAAATTACGAAATAAACCTAAATTAATTCAGACTTAATTGATTGAATGATAGCTGTAATATCTTCCAATCAATGACAGACTGGTCTTAAAAGAAAGAGAACATATGTGTGGCATTGTTGGTGCAGTTGCAAGTAGGAATGTCGTTTCCACCCTTATTGAAGGCTTAAGCCGACTTGAATATCGTGGCTATGATTCGGCTGGTATCGCAGTCATCAATAACCGCAAGATAGAGCGCGTGCGTGCTGTGGGTCGAGTATCAGCTATGACGGATAAAGCTAAGGAAGTTAGTTTAAATGGGCATGTAGGCATTGGTCATACGCGCTGGGCAACACATGGTGGGGTAACAGAAAGCAATGCACATCCGCACGTTTCTAAAAATGAGATTGCCGTTGTACATAACGGTATTATTGAGAATCATGATGAGCAGCGCACGCGCTTAACTGCGCTTGGTTATGAGTTCACCTCACAAACCGATACGGAAGTAATTGCTCACCTGATTCATTATTACCAAAATCAAGGTTTAACATTGCTGGTTGCGACACAAAAAGCGGTGGGTGAGTTAACTGGCGCATTTGCAATTAGCGTAATCTCGGTCAAAGAGCCTGAGCATATGATTACTGCACGCTTAGGTTGCCCGTTATTAATTGGCTTGGGTGAAGGCGAAAACTTCATTGCTTCAGATGTTTCAGCAGTGTTGTCCGTGACGCGTAATGTGATTTATCTTGAAGATGGAGATGTTGCTGACATTCGATGTGATGGCGTCACAATATTTGGTAGTGACGGCGAAGTCATTAGCCGTAAAGTAAATATGAGCGATGTATCCTTAGCATCAATGGAGCTAGGCCCGTACGCACACTTCATGCAAAAAGAAATCCATGAGCAACCACGTGCACTTAACGATACCATTGAAGCTCTGATTGACGATAATAGCTTCTCTGCTGCCTTATTTGGTGAGGCTGCCAGCGAAGTATTCAGTCAAATCAACAGCATATTGATACTTGCCGCAGGTACCAGTTATTACGCAGCACTTACAGCTAAATACTGGCTAGAAAGCATTGCTAAATTACCAACTAGTGTTGAAATTGCCAGTGAATATCGCTATCGTCAATCGGTGCCTAATCCAAACCAGTTAATTGTGACCATTTCACAATCTGGTGAGACCTTAGATACTATGGAAGCCTTGAAGCATGCCAAATCATTAGGTCAGCTTTGTACTTTAGCGATATGTAATGTACAAGAGAGCGCCATTCCGCGTGCTTCACGCTTAGTGTTTTATACGCGAGCAGGTGCAGAAATTGGTGTAGCCTCTACCAAAGCCTTCACGACGCAATTAGTGGCGTTATTCACGTTGGCTGCAACTCTGGCAAAGCAACGCGGCATATTGAGCGAAAATGATGAGCATGAGTACTTAACCGCGCTCAGGCAGTTAGCAGGTGGCGTGCAATTAGCGTTGAATCTTGAGCCGCAAATCCGTGAATGGGCCTCTCGTTTCGCCAATAAACAGCACGCTTTATTCCTCGGGCGAGGCATACATTATCCAATAGCCCTAGAAGGCGCATTAAAGCTCAAGGAGATCTCGTACATTCACGCTGAAGCCTACCCTGCTGGCGAACTTAAACATGGTCCTCTGGCGCTTGTAGATAGCAATATGCCGGTGGTGGTTATTGCGCCGAATGATGCGCTGTTGGAAAAAGTAAAATCTAACATGCAGGAAGTGAAAGCGCGTGGCGGTGAGCTATTTGTTTTAGCTGATGATGATAGCCATTTTATTGGATCAGAAGGAGTGCATGTCATTCGCACTCCACGTCATGTAGGCGTGCTTTCCCCTATTTTGCATACGATACCAGTTCAGTTGCTGGCATATCATGCGGCCCTAATTAAAGGAACGGATGTGGACAAGCCTAGGAATTTGGCAAAAAGCGTAACTGTTGAGTAGTTGTGGCATAGCTCGACAGTAAGCAACTTTTCCATCGTCATTCCCGCGACGGCGGGAATCAACTTTAAATCCATTGTGAAGAGTGAGCGTTAGTAGGTGCTAGGCTCTTTGAGCGTCACGGGTGTGATATCAAAGCTACCGCCATCGTGCCCGAGCATGATTTGTCCGTCTTGAATGGTGCAGCTGATATTCATGCTACGTGATGCGATGCTCGCAAGCTCTTGAGTGTCTGGCAGGTTGATGACTGTCAGATTGTTGATTTTTAATAATGCCTTGCTGTTTTGCGTCCACCACATATCCGCGATACGTCCGCCGTAAAGTACAACAATCACTTGTTTCGAACGCCCTGCGGCTTTACGAATATCTCGTTCTGTGGGTAAGCCTACATCCATCCATAGCTGAATGGCGCCAGTGAGATCTTTTTGCCAGAGGTCTGGTTCTTCATCGTCGCTCAAACCTTTGCCGAAGATCAGTGCTTCATTAGCATATAGTGCAAAGCTGATGAGCCTTACCATGACGCGCTCATCAGTTTCTGATGGATGTTTAGCTACGGTCAGGTTATGTGCTTGATAGTAATTTCGATCCATATCTGAAACTTGCAGATCGATTTTATAAATAGTGGATTTGATGGCCATTGTTTTTCTAATTGTGGTTGGGTGTATGTGGGATTTGCCGATGTGTGAACGGTAATAAGCTTGCGTTAATTAATTAGCCAATACGTGGATGTTAGTGCCTTCACATTGCACTACCTGCCCTGCCCTGATTTTTGCGGTTTTGCGTAGTTCCAATTGACCATCTACTTTCACTAGGCCTTCAGCCACCATGGTTTTGCCGCGGCCACCACTATCAGCCAACCCCACCAGCTTAAGTAAGTTACATAGTTCGACATAGTCGGCGTTAATAATACTAAATTCTACGTTCTGCATGATAGGTTTCTTTGATGGTGTTAGATAAGCATGTTGATTGCCGCATTATAGCAACATTACGCTCCACCTATTTTGTTGTGTGGTATGCACTCAAGGTAAGTGGCACAGCGTGGACTAAGCAGTGAGGCATGCTTTCTGGTAAGCTTTCATTTTTCCAAATTAGTAAAGTATCATCATGGCTCAATATGTAATGTCTATGCTCCGCGTGAGCAAGATTGTTCCCCCTAAAAAAACCATTATTAAAGATATTTCTTTATCATTTTTTCCAGGTGCGAAAATTGGTTTGCTGGGTTTAAATGGCTCTGGTAAATCTACCGTGCTACGCATTATGGCGGGCGTGGATAAAGAGTTTGAAGGTGAGGTGCAATGGCAGCCAAATATGACGATTGGCTACTTGCCGCAAGAGCCACAGCTAGACCCAGAGAAAACAGTACGTGAAGAGGTCGAGTCTGGTATGGGCGACGTGATGCAAGCGCAAGCGAAGCTAGAAGCGGTGTATGCTGCTTATGCTGAACCGGATGCAGACTTTGAAAAGCTGGCTGAAGAACAAGCCAAATATGAAAACATTATTGCCGCGAGCGGTGCGGATTTAACCACGCAGTTAGAAATCGCCGCCGATGCGCTGCGTTTGCCACCTTGGGATGCCAAAATTGGCCCATTATCCGGTGGTGAAAAACGCCGTGTAGCCTTGTGCAAACTATTGTTATCTAAACCAGATATGCTGCTGTTAGATGAGCCTACCAACCATCTGGATGCAGAGTCAGTTGAGTGGCTAGAACAGTTCCTAGTGCGCTTCCCCGGCACTGTGGTGGCGGTAACGCATGATAGATACTTCCTTGATAACGCAGCCGAGTGGATTTTAGAGTTAGACCGTGGTCATGGTATTCCTTGGAAAGGTAATTACTCTAGCTGGCTAGATCAAAAACAAGCGCGATTGGCACTTGAAGAGTCACAAGAGTCATCACGCCGTAAAGCGCTAAACACTGAGTTGGAATGGGTGCGTCAAAACCCAAAAGCACGTCAGGCCAAGAGCAAGGCACGTATTGCCCGCTACGAAGAGTTGGCAAGTGCTGAATACCAAAAACGTAATGAAACGCAGGAGATATTTATTCCCGCTGGCGAGCGTTTGGGCGATCAGGTGATTGAGTTTAACAACGTCACTAAAGCCTTTAAAGACCGTTTGCTGATTGATAACCTGAGCTTTAGCGTGCCAGCCGGTGCGATTGTCGGCATTATTGGCCCGAACGGTGCTGGTAAATCCACTCTGTTCAAAATGATTACAGGTAAAGAGCAGCCAGATAGCGGTGAAGTGAATATCGGCCAGACCGTAAAACTGGCCTATGTCGATCAAAGCCGCGACTCATTAAGTGACGCTAAAACCGTGTTTGATGAGATTTCTGGCGGTTCGGACATTTTGACGGTAGGTCGCTATGAAACACCGTCTCGTGCGTACATTGGCCGCTTCAACTTTAAGGGCGGCGACCAGCAAAAGATTGTCGGCAATCTTTCTGGCGGTGAGCGTGGTCGTTTGCACTTGGCTAAAACACTTATTTCTGGCGGTAACGTGTTGCTGCTGGATGAACCTTCAAATGACTTGGATGTGGAAACTTTGCGCGCGTTGGAAGATGCGCTGCTGGAGTTCGCCGGCTGCGTATTGGTGATTTCACATGATCGTTGGTTCTTAGATCGTATCGCTACGCATATTCTGGCGGCTGAAGGTGATTCGCAATGGACGTTCTTTAACGGCAACTACCAAGAGTATGAAGCCGACAAGCGCAAACGTTTAGGTGAAGATGGCGCCAAGCCTAAGCGTATTCGCTACAAGCCGATTATGCGTTAAGAATATAAAAACAGGTGCCCTGTGAGCCGCATGGATATTGGCTTGCAGAGCTATGGTTTATAGGTAGTCTTAACTCGTGAAGGCGCATCGTAAGAGGCTACGCCGTATGTTGCGATATTGATTTGGCGGACTGCTTTGCGAGCCCGTCCTACTTGAACTTTACGTTAGGCGTCGAAAAGGAGGCCTCAGCATGGGGAGCGAAAAGCATGTCGGTTATCTCGTCAATGGGAATGCTTTGCCAGACAAATTCCCCACGAACAGGCATGAGCCTGCGTTCTGGGAGGCATTGGGACGTGCAGTTGCAACTTTCGGATTTCTAGAAGACACGTTAAGCAGGGCAATATTCGCCGTCACAGCGACAACTCACTATCAAGAAGAAGAATTTGAAGAGGCTTACAAGAGATGGTTTCCCACGCTAGAAAGGGCGCTTGTAGATCCACTTGGGAACTTAATTGACGTGTACGGAAAGGCCGTTCGCAACAATAGCGGAGTGATGGGTGAGAATTTCGACGATCTACTAAAGGATCTACGAGACGCATCCAAGATTAGAAACGTTATCTGTCACTGTTCTTGGGGGACGCCAGACTCAAAGGGCGCAACAGTCCCATCCTTTGTAAACAAGCAAAAAGAAGTCTTTAGCACTCCGGTCGACACACCGTTCTTGGATCAACTCCAAAGAAGCACACGAGATATTGCTTGTGCGGTCATTAATACGGTCACTCACATGGGTTGGCAGTTCCCGGGTTCCACTGGACCCGGGGAAGTAATTTGGAACAACCAAAAATGACTGGCTGCGCGATGGCTAACCCGAGTAAGGCGTTCCCGTTTACAGTAGGCCGTATTGCGACATTTCATTCGGCAGACTGCTTTGCGAGTCCGCCCTACTTGATTGAGGGGCTTATGGATATTGGCTCGCAGGGCTATGGTTTTTTACAGCCAATCCCAGTCCAAGCGCTTCTTATGAGGCGCTTTTTTCATGGCAAAATCCCATAAGGCAGGTGGTATGCAGCGCATGAGTCTTGCCACCCAGCCCATCTGCCAAGGAATCACCACAAAGCGGCGCTTATGTTCAATGGCATTCACAAACTTGGTTGCGGCAATATCGGCATTCATCAAGAATGGCATTTTGTATTGATTGATGTCGGTCATCGGCGTGCGAATATAGCCTGGTGCGATGGCGGTGACAGCAATCTGGTCGTGTGCCATTTCGACGCGTAAGCTTTCCAAGTAGGCAATAGCGGCGGCTTTGCTTGCACTATAAGCACCAGCGCCGGGTAAGCCGCGTACGCCGGCCACACTGGCAATGCCTACCAGTTGAGCTACTTGGCCTAGCTTGACCGCATTACGCATGGCGGCAATAAATGGCTGAAAGGTATGCACCATGCCCATCACGTTAATATCCATCACGGCTTGAAATGCGGCAATGTCTGCAACGTGCTCTGTCAGTGTGCCGCGGCTAACACCCGCACAGGCAATCACGATGTTTGGCGTACCGTGCTGTTGCATGAAGTCAGTAGCGGCAGCAATTAAAGCTGGGCTATTGCGCACATCCAGTGGGTAGATATTGCATTTTACTTTGTAGTTACTTTCAAGCTTGGTTTTGAGTTCTTGTAAGTGTTCACTACGCCTAGCTACAAGTCCAATAATGGTATCGTCATTGTTATGGCGTATTGCATATTCAGTTGCAAGTGCTGCACCTATGCCGCTGGATGCGCCTGTGATAAAAACTTTCATGTGCTTGGTATCTTTAGTTAAGTCTGACTGGTTGCTAAAAGTAATAAGCAGATTATAGGCATAAAAAACCCGCTTTTACTATGAGATAAAAGCGGGTTTAGGCGGTTTAAAATCACCTGCTGGCTTGATTCCTTGCCAGCTTTTTAGTGAATTTTGTGTTGATTATTTTTTAGAGGTAGCTGCTTTAGCTTTATCTGCACGAATGTTGGCAATAATGTAATCAGTAGTCTTCAACGCTTGTTCGTTACCGCCCGCCATGGTGCTAGATGTAATGAACAGGCCGTTGATGATGATGCTAGGAACGCCTGTTGCACCTGTTGCACGGAAGTATTGTGCAGCGCGATTCAGCCTGGTGTTCATTGAGAATGATTTAAATGAGTCTTCCACTTTCGATTTATCTACACCGCCCTCTTTGGCGATCCAGTCAATTGCAGCTTTTTCATCAGTAGGGTTAAGTACTTTTTGTTTATGTATGGCATCAAATAGGGCTGAGTGCAATTTATCAGATAGTTTTAAATCATCCATTGCATAAAAGGCTTTTGCCATTGGTGCCCATGATGGGTTAGGCAGGCCTGGGATGCGCTTGAAAGTCACATCTGCTGGTAATTTCTTTACCCAAGCGTTAAGAATTGGATCCATATGGTAGCAGTGAATGCAGCCGTACCAAAACACCTCTACAACTTCAATTTTGTTAGGTGTATCAATAGGGATAATTTGTGCTGTTTTATCAAATTCTTTGCCCAGCTCAGGGGCTGCAGCAAGCACATTGAATGAGGCGAGTAACATTAAAATAGTGAGTAATTTTTTCATCTTGAAACTTTCCTTTTATCTTTACTGAAATTGGTCTGCGTTTTTTGAATTAATTTCTATTTACTGACAGGCTACCAAACGTATTACTTTTGCTTTGGCTGACACTGATGATTAAATATCTAATCTGCAGATCACTGGTTGTCGCTATCTACCTTAATCAAATCTGCTTTAAAACCGTTGTTGATGAGATCACTTTTTGTTTTATTAATTTGATCTAAGTCTTTTAACGGACCAACACGTACGCGATGCCAAACGCCTTTATCTGGAATGGTTGCCGTTTGCACTAAGGCTTCAAAGCCTAGCAAAGCCAATTTAGCTTTCATGTTGTCAGCTTCTTCAGCTGTTTGGAAAGCGCCAATCTGTAAAAAATAGTTCTTTTTGACAACTGTCAGCGGCTCAGTTTGTTTAAGTTTTTTTTCTTCTTCAGCGGTTACCTTGCTTTCGCTACCAGGCAGGATGTTATAAAAATCAAAGCGCGTTTTATCGTCTGTGGCCGTTGATTTCGAATCATCTGATTTTGGATTTTCGGCTGTTGGTAAGGCGCTAGTATCTTCTGGAGCCGCTTTAGATTTATCGATCATTCTTTCTGAAACAGGTTTTTCTGTTGTTTCATGGTTTACAAATGGGCTGGCTCCCCCTTTAATAAACATGACTACACTTAAGGAGGCTGCTACACCTAATAAAAAGCCGATGAGTAAGCCCGTTAAAAAAGGGCTGCCTTTCTTGGCATTTTTTGGACGATCAGGGCTAGGTTTGTAATCTCTACTCATAATGAACTCTATTCCTACATTCTTTCTTTGGCGGTAACGCCAAGTAAGTCTAAACCGTTTTTAAGGACTTGCTGTGTGGCGCTGATCAAACTTAAGCGTGCCAGTTTAAGGCTTTCATCATCAATTAAAAACTTATATTCGTTGTAATAGCTGTGTAAGTCACTTGCTAGCTCTTTCAAGTAATTAGCAATCACATGCGGAGCTAGGTCAGCAGCGGCATTGGTTACGATCTCAGGATATTCACTTAAGCGTTGCATGAGCGCTGTTTCATGTGATGTATTCAACGGGCTTAAGTCAACATCTATCAAATTGATTGCCTTGCCTTGATTTGACTGTTGGCTAAGATTTGACCATTGACTCAGTACACTGCAAATCCGTGCGTGTGCATACTGAATGTAAAACACGGGATTGTCATTGCTTTGGCTACGCGCTAAGTCGATATCAAATACCAATTGAGAATCAGCACGGCGTGCGGCTAGGAAGTAACGAGTGGCATCGCAGCCTACCTCTTCAATCAAATCACGCAAGGTGATATAGCTACCAGCACGCTTAGAAAGCTTAACCTCCTCACCGCCACGCATGACGGTCACCATTTGGTGCAGCACGTAGTCAGGCCAACCTTTTGGAATGCCAATGTCTAATGCCTGCAAGCCAGCGCGCACGCGGGTGATGGTGCTGTGATGGTCAGCACCCTGCTCGTTAATTACGCGCACAAAACCGCGGTTCCACTTGTCTGTATGGTAAGCCACGTCAGGAACAAAGTAAGTATAACCACCATCTGTTTTGCGCATTACGCGGTCTTTGTCGTCGCCAAAATCTGTGGTCTTGAGCCAAAGCGCATCGTTTTCTTCGTAAGTGTGGCCACTTTTAATCAGCGCCTGTACGGTTTTTTCAACTGTGCCGTTTGTATACAGCGCACTTTCTAATGAAAATACATCGAACTCAATTTGAAATGCTTTTAAATCTAAGTCTTGCTCGTGGCGTAAATACGCAACACTAAAGGCGCGCATCGACTCTAAATCGTTAATATCGCCGCTGGCAGTAACTTCAATATCATCCGCGACTACGGTATGCTTGGTTAAAAATGCGGCAGCAATATCATTGATGTATTCGCCGCGGTAGCCATTCTCAGGAAAGCTCTCATGCTCAGTTGAAATGCCCTTGCAACGTGCCAATACTGAAATCGTAAGGTTGTCGATTTGTGCGCCGGCATCGTTGTAATAAAATTCGCGCGTCACATTCCAGCCAGTAGCATCCAAAAGGCGTGCCAAGCAATCACCTACTGCTGCACCGCGGCCATGACCTACATGCAAAGGGCCGGTTGGGTTAGCTGATACAAACTCCACCTGTACCTTCTGATTGTTACCAATGTCACTGCGGCCATACTTTGCGCCTGCTGTTAGAATTTCTTTCACCACCACTTGCTTGGATTGTGGGCTTAAAAAGAAATTGATGAAGCCTGCACCGGCAATTTCGGTTTTAGTAATATAGTTGCTCGCTGGTAGAGAAGCGATAATCTGAGTAGCGATAGCGCGTGGATTTTGCCTGAGCGGTTTTGCTAAAACTAAGGCCAGATTTGTGGCAAAATCGCCATGCTCGGCTGACTTGGGACGCTCTAGCAGAATATTTAATTCTGCGTTGTCAGGCGCAATAGTTTTTGCGGCTGCGGCTAGTAATTCGGTAAGATGTGCTTTCAAAACTAATTCGAATCTTTAAGTTGAGAGTAAAAGCAGTATTTTAACCTACTGCCGCCTTTTTTTTGTAAACCTTTAGTTTCTTTAATCTCAGCATAATCAACAAAGCTAAACATTGACGCAACCCATACTAAAAATAGCATTAGACATTCCCTTAGACCGTTTATTTGATTATTTAAGCGGCGGTTTAAGTGTGCAGGTTGGCCAGCGTGTCCTAGTGCCTTTTGGTCGACGTAGTCAGATCGGCATTGTCATGGACAAGGTGGATAGCAGTGAGTTCGCGATTGAAAAATTAAAACCTGTGACACAGGTGTTTGCCGATGAGCCTGCAATTGATACAGAAACCTTAAATTTGATTAAATTCAGTGCGGATTATTATCAGTATCCGTTTGGACAAGCCCTGCTCTCTGCGCTACCTGCACGCCTACGTCAGATTGCGCCTGCGGTATCACGTAAGCAATATGCCTATCAATTAACTGAGTTGGGGCGGCAGGTCGATGCAGAACAAATCCCCAAAAAACAGCAAGTCATGCATCGCGTATATGCTGCCTTGCAGGCGGCCGATAAAAGCAAAATGTCTCTGACAGAGGCTGATTTGGATGCTCTTTCTAGTAGTGCGCGCAAAGTCATCAAGCAATTAGTGGAAAGTGGTTGGGCGAGTAGTCAGCAAGTGTTAGCAGCGCCACGTGTGCCTGAAATAGCGCTGGCCTCACAGCCGGAATTAAATGAAGAGCAGGCGCAGGCAGTAGCGCAGATTGTGCAGGTGTCAAATGCTTTCAAGGCATGGTTGATTCACGGTATTACCGGCAGCGGAAAAACTGAAGTTTATATTCGCTTAATACAGCACGCTTTGCAGCATGCAGATGCCCAAGTGCTGGTGCTGGTGCCGGAGATTAACTTAACGCCCCAGCTCGAAGCGCGCTTTAGAAGTCGCCTGCCTAATTTTCAATTAGTCAGCCTGCACAGCAACTTGAGTGAGAGCGAGCGCTTACATAATTGGCAATTGGCACAGTCTGGAATCGCTAAAATTGTCATCGGTACGCGGCTTTCTATTTTTACGCCCTTGCCGCGATTGAAGCTCATTATTATTGATGAAGAGCACGATAGTTCTTATAAGCAGCAAGACAGCATGCGCTACCACGCGCGTGATGTGGCTTTGGTGCGTGCCAAGCGCCTGAATATTCCTGTGGTGCTGGGCTCGGCAACGCCAGCATTGGAAAGTTGGCATAACGCGACGGCGAGTAAGCAGCAAGCGAATAAATATGGCTTGCTGAGTTTGCGTCAGCGCGCAGTGACTGCGGCACAGCTACCAAATATTGAATGTATCGATACGACTAAAGTGCATTTGCAGCAAGGCCTGACGCCACAGTTGGTCGCAGCTTTAAAATTGAGGTTGGCGCGCAAAGAGCAAAGCTTGCTGTTCATCAATCGGCGCGGTTATTCGCCCGTGTTGCTGTGTTCTGCTTGTCATTGGATTGCGCCCTGCACTCGTTGTAGCAGCAAGATGGTGGTGCATTTGGGGCAGAAAAAGTTGCGTTGTCATCATTGCGGACATGAGCAAAGAATCCCTCATCAATGCCCTAGTTGTGGCAATGCGGATTTGCATCCAACGGGGCATGGCACGCAGCGGCTAGAGCAAACGCTGGCGCAGTTACTGCCCACAGCGCGCATTGCACGGGTTGATCGTGACAGCATTAGCCGTAAACATGCGCTGGTTGAGATTCTGGATAAAGTGCATAACCAAGAGATAGATATTCTGGTTGGCACGCAAATGCTGGCTAAAGGGCATGATTTCCCAAACTTGACCTTGGTTGGCGTGATTGATACTGATAGCGCGCTGCATAGCCCTGATTTCCGTGCTAGTGAACGCTTGTTTGCACAATTGATGCAGGTGGCTGGTCGTGCTGGGCGCGCGGATAAAGCCGGCCAGGTGATTATTCAAACGCAGTTTCCCGAGCATGCCTTGTTTAATGCTCTGCGTGTTCAGGATTACGTTAGTTATGCCAACACGCTGTTGGAAGAGCGCGAGCAAGTTCAGTTCCCGCCCTATGTGTTTATGGCGTTGTTGCGCGCTGAAGCAAATGACTTTGTGCTCGTGCAGCAGTTTTTGCAACATGCGTTCGAATTGGCGCGTAGCCTGACAAATGATGTGTTGGTGTATGACCCAGTACGTCCGCAAATGGAGCGCTTGAAAGGCATGGAGCGTGGGCATGTGTTGATGCAATCTAGTCATCGTCCTGCCTTGCAGCGCTTGCTTAAACATTTATGTGCTCAGTTAAGAGGTCTGCCAATTGCCGCTAAAGTCAGATGGGCGATAGATGTGAATCCACTCGAGTTTTAGTTAGCAGAATGTCTTAATAGTTGGTCAATTTTATTACTGCTAATGCATTGGAGTTAACAGGCATCAATTAAAATGCAGTAAAATATGCAATTACGCGGGCGTCGTATAATGGTAATACCCTAGCTTCCCAAGCTAGAGCCGTGGGTTCGATTCCCATCGCCCGCTCCACAATGACATGATTAGACTATCAAACTCAAACGGTAAACAGCCATGGCCAATCAAGCTCCTCCATCAGTAATGACTTTTGCTGGCACAGACCCAAGTGGAGGTGCGGGTTTGCAGGCGGATATTCTGACTTTTGCCAGCATCGGTTGCCATCCTCTTTCTGTAGTAACTGCGATTACCGTGCAAGATACGCGTGGTGTTGATAGTGTGCTGGCGATGGATTCTGATTGGGTGAATGACCAAGCGCGCGCCATTTTGGAGGATGTGCAGGTTTCTGCATTCAAGCTCGGCTTATTAGGCTCCGTTGAGAATGTGGCTGTGATTGCTGAGATTATGGCAGATTACCCGGATATCCCTTTGCTGATTGATCCAATTCTAGCGTCTGGCCGTGGTGATGATTTAAGCAATGATGACATGATGGACGCGATGGTTGAGTTGCTGTTCCCACAAGCGACTTTAATTACGCCAAATAGTTTGGAGGCGCGCCGATTTGCCTTTGCGGACGATAATGAAGAGGTCGGCCTGACTTCGCTGGATGAAAGTGCCGCGCGTTTATTGGCAATGGGTAGCGAGTACGTGCTGATTACTGGTACGCATGAGCGCACACTGGAAGTCACTAATACTTTATATGGCGACAATAAACTGATTAAAGCCTATAAATGGGAGCGGTTGCCCGGTAGTTATCACGGTTCTGGCTGCACTTTAACCAGCGCGATTGCGGCTTGTATGGCGCACGGCTTGAGTATGGAGGAAGCCGTGCTAGAGGCGCAGGAATATACCTGGCAAACGCTTAAAAATGGCTTTATGCCTGGCATGGGGCAATATATTCCAGATCGTATGTTTTGGGCGCGCGATGAAGAAGACGCTGTAGTGAATAGCGGCGACGGCAGCGTTAAAACACATTAGTTGGTGGACTGTATGATCAGAGGTGTATATGCAGTGACTCCCGATGAGTCTGACACCGACACATTATTAGCTAAGGTCGAGTTGGCATTGCAAGGCGGTGTGAGTGTGCTGCAGTACCGTAACAAATCAGCTAGTCACAAGCTGCAAACGCAGCAGGCACGTATACTGTTGCCGTTGTGCAGGCAGTATCAGGTGCCATTCATCATTAACGATTCGATTAAGCTGTGTCTGACCTTAGATGCGGACGGTGTGCATCTGGGTGCTGATGATGGTGATTTAATTGCAGCACGCGACAGGCTTGGGCCAAATAAAATCTTGGGCGCATCGTGCTATAACCGATTTGATCTGGCGGAAATCGCTCAGCAAGCGGGTGTTGATTATGTGGCTTTTGGCGCATGTTTTGCGTCAAGCACAAAGCCGCATGCGCCAGTGGCCAGTTTGGATTTGTTTGAACGTGCTAGTCAGCAGTTGAAAATACCTGCGGTGGCTATTGGAGGCATTACGCTGGATAACGCAGTGAGTTCCATAGCTGCTGGGGCGAGCGCTATTGCAGTGATCAATGCGATTTTTAGTGCAACTGACATTGCAAGCGCTACTCGACAATTTTCACGGTTATTTCAAGACGTTTAAGCTTTAGGACGTCATATTTCAAAACGATAATTTTAGGACATCAACTTAAGGCGCCATCATGACATCTATTAATCAATCTCTTTTTGAAAAATCACAACAACTTATTCCTGGTGGAGTGAATTCGCCAGTGCGTGCCTTTCGTAGTGTTGGCGGCACGCCGGTGTTCTTTAAGCGCGGCTTGGGTTCTAAGTTGTGGGATGTGGATGGCAAAGAGTACATTGACTACATCAACTCTTGGGGGCCGATGATTGTTGGGCATGCGCATCCAACAGTGATTAAGGCGGTGCAGGAAGTCGCCGAAAATAGTTTGTCATTTGGCGCGCCAACAGGGTTGGAGCTTGAAATGGCGGAGCTTATCAATAAGCTCGTGCCAAGTATGGAGCAGGTACGTTTGGTGAGCAGCGGTACTGAGGCCACGATGAGTGCTATTCGTGTAGCACGCGGGTTCACGGGGCGTAATAAGTTGGTCAAATTTGAGGGCTGTTACCACGGCCACTCCGATGCGTTACTGGTAAAAGCAGGTTCTGGCTTGCTTACATTTGGCAAGACGAATGAAATGGGTGTGCCAAGCTCCGCAGGCGTTCCAGCAGAAGTGGCAGCTGATACGCTGACGCTCGAGTACAACAATACCCAGCAGCTTAAAACATTATTTGAAAACATGGGCGACGAAATTGCCTGTGTGATTATTGAGCCTGTGGTCGGTAATATGAACTTGATCGTGCCACACATGGAGTTTTTGCAAACCTTGCGTGAGCTTTGTACCAAGCATGGCACGGTGCTGATTTTTGATGAAGTGATGACAGGCTTCCGCGTGGCTTTAGGCGGTGCGCAAGCGCTGTATAACATCAAGCCGGATATGACCACGCTAGGTAAGGTCATTGGCGGCGGTTTGCCAGTGGGAGCATTTGGTGGCCGTAAAGATATCATGAGTTGCTTGGCGCCGTTGGGTGCTGTGTATCAAGCGGGTACTTTGTCTGGCAATCCTGTGGCTGTGACAGCGGGCTTGAAAACGCTAGCGTTGATTCAGGCGCCAGATTTTCATGCCAAGCTGGCCGCACAAACTAAAAAACTGGTTGATGGTTTAGTTACTGCCGCAAAAGAGGCTGGCGTAGTGTTCAGTGCGCAGAGCGTAGGCGGTATGTTTGGTTTGTACTTTTCGGCGATTTGTCCTACGAGCTATGACGAGATGGTGCAATCCAATAAAGAAGCGTTTAACAAGTTTTTCCACAGTATGCTGGATAGCGGCATTTATCTTGGCCCGTCTGCATTTGAAGCAGGTTTTGTTTCTGCTGCACATACAGATGAAGACATTGCTGTGACGATTGAGGCGGCTAAAAAAGCGTTTCGATTGGTAGCAGCTGCGTAAGTTTTCTACGATTGTTTCTGCGGTCATCTGGCGGTATTTGTGAAAATAATCACTATCTTTAGTCTCTATCTTATTGAACACATAGACATTTAGCGGTAAACTTGAAGGTTCCGCTAAATGTTTTGTGATTAGATAATATGGCATCAGAATTAAGTAACTCAAACTTAGTAAGTCACGTTCAAGTAAATCAAGGCCAGCCTGAAAAGCAAGGCTTATATAGTCCTTCAAATGAGCGTGATGCTTGTGGTGTAGGCTTTGTTGCGCACATCAAGGGCAAGAAAAGTCATGACATCGTGCAAAAAGGCTTGGAGCTGCTCACCAATTTAACGCACCGTGGTGCTACAGGCTATGACCCTAAACTGGGCGATGGCGCAGGTTTGCTGATGCAAATGCCAGATGTCTTTATGCGTAAAGAGGCTGCCAAGCTCGGCATTAATCTTCCTGAAGTAGGCAAGTATGCCGCAGGAAATGTGTTTTTACCTCAAGATGCCAATCATCGCGCTACTTGCGAAGCTTTAATCGCGACTATCGTTGCAGAAGAAAATCAAGTTTTACTCGGCTGGCGTGATGTGCCTGTCGACAATAGCAATATCGCTCAAGCTGCGCGCGATGTTGAACCTACGATGCGTCAAATGCTGGTTGCGAGTGCGTCAGCAGATCAAAATCAGTTCGAACGTAAGTTGTTTGTGATTCGCAAGCGTATTGAGCATGCGGTGCGTACGCTTAATCTGAATGACAACGCAGCGTTTTATATCCCTTCACTTTCTTCACGTACTATTGTTTACAAAGGTATGTTGCTGGCAAATGAGGTGGGTGTTTACTACAAAGATTTGAATGATGAAAGCGTTGTTTCTGCCATGGCGCTAGTGCATCAACGCTTTTCAACCAACACTTTTCCAGCTTGGGATTTAGCGCATCCATTCCGTATGATTGCGCATAACGGTGAAATTAATACCGTACAAGGCAACGTCAACTGGATGGCAGCACGTCATGAGACGATGAAGTCCAGTTTGATTGGCGAGGACTTAGAAAAACTATGGCCGTTAATTGTGGATGGTCAATCTGACTCAGCCTGTTTTGATAACTGCTTAGAGTTGCTAGTGGCTGGTGGTTATAGCTTGCCACACGCCATGATGATGTTGATTCCAGAAGCTTGGGGCAATAATCCCTTGATGGATGAAAATCGCCGTGCATTCTACGAATACCATGCAGCACTGATGGAGCCATGGGATGGCCCAGCAGCGGTAGCCTTTACGGATGGTCGCATGATTGGCGCGACATTAGACCGTAACGGTCTGCGTCCTGCACGTTATTTAGTCACGGATGATGACATCGTGATGATGGCGTCTGAAATGGGCGTGTTGACATTCCCACAAGAAAAAATCGTTAAAAAATGGCGTTTGCAACCAGGCAAAATGTTGCTGATCGACATGGAGCAAGGCCGCATCATTGATGATGCAGAAGTAAAAAACGAACTTGCAACAGCCAAACCATATAAACAATGGATAGCAAAATCACGCTACTTCTTGAGCGATATGCCAAAAGTAGACGGCCAGCTGGAGTTGGCGGCTGATTTATTGGATACCCAACAAGCGTTTGGTTATACACAAGAAGATATCAAGTTCGTATTGCAGCCTATGGTGCAAAATGGTGAAGAAGCCTCAGGCTCTATGGGTAACGACGCTGCATTGCCAGTGTTGTCAGCTAAGCCAAAAGTCTTATACAACTACTTCAAGCAGTTGTTCGCGCAAGTGACTAACCCACCAATCGATCCGATTCGTGAAGAATTGGTGATGTCATTGGTGACATTTATTGGCCCTAAACCAAACTTGTTGGGTGTGGATGACACAACACCACCTATGCGTTTGGAAGCTAGTCAGCCAGTATTGTTATTGGATGAGTTAGAGCAATTGAAGTCGATTGCGACCTTGACTCAAAACCAATACAAATCATTGGTGTTAGATATCACCTACCCAGCCTCTCAAGGCAAGGCGGGCATGGCTGCTGCGGTCACAAGCATTACTAAAGCGGCTTCTGATGCAGTACAAAGTGGTTTTAATATTTTGATTTTGTCTGACCGCAATGTGAGTGAAGCGCGTTTAGCGATTCCAGCATTACTGGCTTGTTCTGCAACGCATGAGCATTTGGTAAAAGCTGGCCTGAGAACCAGCACTGGCTTGGTCATAGATACCGGTTCCGCACGCGAAGTGCATCATTTTGCATTGCTGGCAGGTTACGGTGCTGAGGCAGTTTGTCCATGGCTCACCTTTGAAACGATCAAAGGCATGGCTGCAGATAGCTACACCGCCAACAAAAACTTTGTTAAGGCCATCAGTAAAGGCTTGTATAAAGTCATGTCTAAGATGGGCATTTCTACCTATCAGTCTTACTGTGGAGGTCAAAGGTTTGAAGCCATTGGTTTGAACAGTGAGTTCGTTGACCAATATTTCACAGGTACGGCAACAAACATTGAAGGTATTGGTTTAGACCAAGTGGCTGAAGAGGCTGTGCGTTTACACGCTGGAGCATTTGGTACAGATCCAGTGTTGGCAAATAGCTTAGATGCAGGTGGCGAATATGCTTTCCGTGTACGTGGTGAAGAGCACACATGGACACCGGAATCTATCGCTAAATTACAACATGCGACACGTACCGGCCAGTTCGATACGTACAAAGAATATGCTAAGTTGATCAATGACCAGTCACGCCGTCACATGACATTGCGTGGTTTGTTTGAAATCAAGCCAGCAGGCGCAGCGATTCCGTTAGACCAAGTGGAATCAGCAAAAGAAATCGTAAAACGTTTTGCAACAGGCGCGATGTCGTTAGGTTCTATCTCAACGGAAGCACACGCAACCTTGGCGATTGCCATGAACCGTATTGGCGGTAAGTCTAATACGGGTGAAGGTGGCGAAGATGCAAAACGCTTTATCCCTGTAGCTAATGCAACAACGATGGCAGCAGTGATTGGTGAAAAGCTGATCGAAAAAGACATCCCGCTACAAGCTGGCGACTCTATGCGTTCAAGCATCAAACAAGTGGCCTCAGGTCGTTTTGGTGTGACCGCTGAATACTTGGCGAATGCAGATCAAATTCAAATCAAAATGGCACAAGGCGCTAAGCCTGGTGAAGGCGGCCAATTGCCAGGCCATAAGGTTTCTGAGTACATCGCTAAACTGCGTTTCTCCGTGCCGGGTGTGGGCTTGATTTCTCCACCTCCGCATCATGACATTTACTCGATTGAAGATTTGGCGCAACTGATCCACGATCTTAAAAATGCCAATCCTAAAGCATCAATTTCAGTGAAACTGGTTTCTGAAACAGGTGTGGGTACGGTTGCAGCTGGTGTAGCGAAAGCGAAATCTGACCATATTGTGATCGCAGGTCACGATGGCGGTACTGGCGCATCACCAATTTCATCTATCAAGCACGCTGGCGGTCCATGGGAATTAGGTCTGTCTGAAACACAGCAAACCTTGGTATTGAATCAGCTGCGCGGTCGCGTGATTGTGCAAGTCGATGGCCAAATGAAAACAGGTCGTGACGTAGTCATCGGTGCGTTGTTAGGTGCTGATGAGTTCGGTTTTGCGACAGCGCCGTTGGTGGTTGAAGGCTGTATCATGATGCGTAAGTGTCATTTGAACACTTGCCCAGTGGGTGTGGCTACACAGGATCCAGAGTTGCGTAAACGCTTTACTGGTCAGCCAGAACACGTAGTGAATTATTTCTTCTTTGTTGCTGAAGAAGTGCGTGAGTTGATGGCTTCTATGGGTATCGCTAAATTTGATGATTTAATCGGTCGTCCAGATTTGTTGGATATGCAAGCAGGTATCGAACATTGGAAGATCAATGGCTTGGATTTCAGCAAAATATTCCACCAGCCAGATATGCCAGCGAGTGTGTCACGTAAAAACAACGACGTGCAAGACCACGGCTTGGTCAATGCGCTGGATAACAAGTTGATTGCATTGGCGCAGCCAGCGTTGGAAAAAGCTGAAAAAGTAGTGTTAGATCTACCAATCTCTAACACCAACCGTACTGTGGGTACGATGTTGTCGAATCAAATCGCGACCCGTTACGGCAATGCAGGCTTAGCGAATGACACGATTCGTGTGAATTTTACCGGTACATCTGGGCAAAGTTTTGCGGCATTCCTGTCTAAAGGCATTACTTTTGACTTAACTGGCGAAGGTAACGACTACGTAGGTAAAGGCCTGTGTGGTGGTCGCATTGTGATTAAACCACCAAAAACATTCCGTGGCATTTCGCATGAAAACATCATTGTCGGTAATACAGTAATGTTTGGTGCAACAACAGGTGAAGCATACTTTAGAGGTGTGGCTGGTGAGCGTTTCTGTGTGCGTAACTCAGGGGCCACTGCTGTGGTTGAAGGCACAGGTAACCACGGGTGTGAATACATGACTGGCGGTACAGTTGTGGTGCTTGGTGTCACAGGCCTGAACTTTGCCGCGGGTATGAGTGGTGGCGTAGCGTATGTATACGATGAAGATGGCTTGTTTGCTAAACGTTGCAATATGGGCATGGTTTCTTTAGAGAAAGTTGAGCATGTAGACAACGTGGCCAAAGATGCAGTGCATCATCTTGGTCAGCCTGATGAAGTCACGCTCTTGGCTATCATTAACAAGCATGTTGAATATACAGATAGTGGACGCGCCAAAGCGATTCTTGCGGATTGGGATAATGCGCGTGGCAAGTTCGTTAAAGTCATGCCAAATGAATACAAGCGTGCATTGATTGAACTTGCTGAAGATAAAGCACTAGTCGCGGCTTAGTATCGTTTTTAATATGAAACAAGTAAAGAAACCCTTATGGGAAAAGGCTTTATAGTATGGGTAAAGTAACAGGTTTTATGGAATATGATCGTCTCTCAGAGGCGAATCTACCGGTTCAGGATCGCGTTAAAAACTACAAAGAATTTGTATTGCATTTAACCGACGATCAAGCCAAGCAACAGGGTGCGCGCTGTATGGATTGCGGTATTCCATTCTGCACCACAGGTTGTCCTATCAACAATATCATTCCTGATTGGAATGATCTCGTTTATAAGCAAGACTGGCGCGCTGCAATTGATGTGTTGCATTCAACTAACAACTTTCCTGAGTTCACAGGCCGGATTTGTCCAGCGCCATGTGAAGCCGCTTGTACCTTGAATATCAATGCTGATGCGGTGGGCATTAAATCCATTGAGCATGCGATTATTGATAAAGCATGGGAAAACGATTGGGTGACACCACAAGTACCAACCCATAAAACTGGTAAAAAAGTGGCTGTTGTCGGTTCAGGCCCAGCTGGTTTGGCTGCGGCGCAACAATTGGCGCGTGTAGGCCATGCTGTGGTTGTGCTGGAAAAAAACAGTCGTATTGGTGGCTTGCTACGCTACGGTATTCCTGACTTCAAAATGGAAAAGTCACACATTGACCGTCGCATGGCGCAAATGGCTGCCGAAGGCGTTGAGTTCCGTGTGAATCAACACGTAGGCGAAAACGTTAATGCTGATGCGTTGCTTACAGAGTTTGATGCAGTTATCTTGGCGGCAGGTGCAGAGCAGCCGCGCGACTTACCAGTAACAGGTCGTGAGTTGGATGGCGTGCATTTTGCGATGGATTTCCTAACACCGCAAAACAAAGTGGTTGCAGGCGATACCGTTCCAGATCAAATCAAAGCCACAGGTAAGCATGTGGTGGTGATTGGTGGTGGTGATACAGGCTCTGACTGCGTGGGTACATCAAACCGCCATGGTGCGTTGAGTGTGACGCAATTTGAGTTGATGCCACAACCGCCAGAAAAAGAAAACAAAGAATTAGTATGGCCTAATTGGCCGCTCAAAATGCGTACTTCCAGCTCACATGAAGAAGGCGTCAGCCGTGATTGGTCAGTGACAACGAAAGCACTGATGGGTGAAAATGGCAAAGTCGTGGCACTTAAAGGCGCACGGGTTGAGTGGAAAGACGGCAAAATGTCAGAGATCGCTGGTTCAGAATTTACAATTCCAGCAGATTTAGTCTTTTTGGCAATGGGTTTTGTGTCACCAATCCAAAAACTGCTCGAAGCGTTTGGTGTTGAAAAAGACCAACGTGGTAACGTTAAAGCCACAACTGATGGTGAAGGCTGCTATAAAACCAGTAAAGAAAAAGTATTTGCGGCAGGTGATGTGCGTCGCGGACAATCTTTAGTGGTGTGGGCAATTCGTGAAGGTCGTCAGGCCGCACGCGCCGTGGATGAATTTTTAATGGGTTCATCTGTACTTCCTCGATAATTAGAAATCGGCTGATAACAAATGTAGAAAAATAAAAGGATGCAAAGCAAAACAGCTTTGTGTCCTTTTTTTATTAGGGTCTTAAAATAAAATGAATCAATTACACAATGACACGTTCTTAAAAGCACTCATGCGTCAGCCAACTGACTACACGCCAGTATGGATGATGCGTCAGGCTGGGCGTTATTTGCCAGAATATCGCGAGACGCGCAAAACAGCTGGTAGCTTTCTACAGCTTTGCAAAAATGCACAATTTGCGACGGACGTGACGTTGCAGCCTTTAGACCGCTATCCATTGATAGATGCGGCTATTTTGTTCTCAGATATTCTCACCGTGCCTGATGCAATGGGCTTGGGGCTGTATTTTGAAGAAGGCGAGGGTCCTAAGTTTGAGCACACTTTGCAGGAAGAGGCTGATATTCAAAAACTGGTCGTGCCAGATATGGCGAAACTGCAATATGTGTTTGATGCTGTGACTAGCATCCGTACCGCTTTGAATGGTCGTGTGCCGCTCATTGGCTTTTCAGGTAGTCCGTGGACACTGGCAACTTATATGGTTGAAGGTAAGGGCGGTACAGACTTTCTGACCATTAAGAAAATGGCCTATGCACGTCCAGACTTACTACATCATATTTTAGAGACAACAGCACAAACCGTGATTCAATATTTGAATGCGCAAATCGCGGCGGGTGCGCAAGCTGTAATGATTTTTGACTCATGGGGCGGTGCGCTGTCACATGATGCTTATACTGAGTTTTCACTTAACTATATGCAAAAAATCGTGGCTGGATTAACCAAAGACAATGAAGGCCGCAAAGTGCCTAGCATTGTGTTCACCAAGGGTGGCGCGCTATGGTTGGAAGCGCAAGCTGAGATTGGCGCTGATGCATTAGGCTTGGATTGGGCGGTTGATATTGGTAGCGCACGTCAGCGTGTTGGTGGCAAGGTTGCATTGCAAGGTAACCTTGATCCTGCGATTTTGCTTTCAACGCCAGAAGCGATTGAAAAAGAAGTGGCAAAAGTGCTGAAAAGTTATGGTCATGGCCACGGACATGTTTTTAATCTTGGGCACGGCATTACACAATGGACGGTGCCAGAGAATGCAGCATCAATGCTGGCTGCCGTGCGTGAACATAGTAAGCAGTATCATCAGTAAAATAAAAAGCCCGCTAATCAGCGGGCTTTTTATTAGGTAATAACTAAATTTGATACATTTATTAGCGCAGTGACATCCGTTTTAAAGTCTCATCTTTGTCAATGATTTTATGTTTGAGTGCACCGGCAACATGTACGGCAACTACGACTAACAATAGAATGCCAACCACCTCATGCACTTCTACAAAAACTTCACGTAACGGATTATTGCCTAACCCTTTAATGACGCTGATACCAAACCACTTGATGCCATATTTACTATACGTAGCCATAATCACTCCGCTGGCAGGTAAAGCGACCATAAGCAAATAAAGTAGGTGATGCATGCCCGTAGCTAATTTCTTTTCCCATGCTTTGTATGAGGCCAGCGGTGCAGGTGGTTTATGCATAAAGCGCCAGATGACTCGCAAAGCAATCAAGGCTAGGATAGTAACGCCTAAAGATTTGTGTAAATTGAAATAGAATGTTCTTGGTGAAACTTCTGTAGCAAGATGCCAAGTGTAAATACCTAAATCGAATAAATCATATGCCATTTGCTTGGGCGCTTCTTTAGGTAAGTCTGACATGTACCAGCCCAAAGCAAACATAAAGAAAATAAAAATCGCGATGAGCCAATGTAAAATGACTGCGGTTTTAGTGTAGCGTGAAGACGTTTGAACCATAAAGGTAATCCTGTATATTAATTTGGTGCTCATGTGACAAGCGTCACAGCTAATAATTGCATGAAACCGTATCATTCTAACCAATAACATTAACGGCAGGAACAAATCATGCGAATTTTAATGATAACCATTAGCATGCTCGTGCTTATGGGCTGTGCGCATACTCAAGCCGAGCATGATGCTTTTGCTGTTGAGCATGTGGGAGCGGGTGTTTATGTACATCATGGCGCACATTTAGACATAGATACAGGGTATCAAGGGGATATCTGCAATATCAGCTTTGTGGTGGGTAGTAAGGGTGTGGCTGTAATTGATACTGGCGGTAGCTTGAAGGTTGGTACTGAGTTGCGCATGGCGATACGCAAAGTGACGTCGTTGCCGGTGTTGTACGTGATTAATACGCATGTTCACCCAGATCATATTTATGGCAATGCAGCATTCCTAACAAAAAATTCACATGAGCCAGAGCCAATTTTTGTTGGGCATGAGAAGCTGGCAAAAGCCATGGAGCTACGCAAAGAGCAGTACGCAAGGCTTAATGCGCGTTTGCTAGGTGATGATGCAAAAGGTAGTGACTTGGTTAAGCCAACATTAAGTGTTAAAACGGATCTGGTGTTGGATTTAGGAGATAGAACGCTGACACTGACGGCTCATCCAAATGCGCATACCAATACTGATATCTCGTTGCTAGATAGTAAAACAGGAACCTTGTTTACTGGGGATTTGTTGTTTATTGAACGTACACCTGTGGTTGAAGGTGATATTAAAGGTTTGATTGCTGAAATTGAAAAACTCAAATCTAGCCCTGCTAAGCTAGTAGTGCCGGGACATGGACCTGTTGCAACGGACTGGGTAACAGCACTTTCTAATGAGCAACGTTATTTGAATGTTCTACTAAAAGATATTAGAGCCAGCATTAAAAATAATGATGGCATGGTGAAGGCCATGGATACTGCTGCGGCAAGCGAAAAAGGGAAATGGAAGTTATTTGATATCGCCAATCGGCGCAATGTGAATACACTCTACCCAGCACTGGAATGGGAATAATAAAAAACGGTGCAGAGATTATCTCTACACCGTTAAGTAGCGCTATCCGGCAATTACTTTTTCAAGTTATCCAGACTGCAAGCCATTTTGTCGTGTAGGGCAACCATGATTAAACCGCCAGCAATGGCAAGGTACTGTAAAGTGAAAATCAGGCCGTTCACTTCTTGCAGCTTCATAAATAAAGCAATAAACATGGCATAAACAGCTAATGTATAAGCACATGCTTTGGTTTTGTAGCCGAGTAATAAACCCAAGCCAAATACCAGTTGAATGAAAATAGTCAATGGTGCAAAAATGCCAGGCAGGCCATGCACAGCTAAATAGCCTGTGTAGGCAGCATAACCTTCTGGATTACTGGTGATTTGTGAGAGTGTTATCAAAACTGCGACTAAAAAGATTTGTGCGAGTAAAACTCTGGCGAATACTTCAATATAATTTTTCATCAATTTACTTTCTTAACGATTAGAGCGATTGGTTATTATAAAACGTTTAGTTTATGGCAAGTAACTTCAATATCATAGAAGCCAATTGGGCTGAGCACAAGCAGCAATTAATGCATATACGTACACAGGTCTTTATGCTGGAGCAACACGTGTCCGCCGATTTAGAGTGGGATGGCTTGGACGATACGGCAATACACTTATTGGCTGTAAATGATACTGGCGTAGCAATAGGCTGTGCGCGGCTACTGCATAACGGTAGTATAGGGCGTATGGCTGTACTGAAAGAGTGGCGCGGTGTTAGGGTAGGGTCTATGTTGCTGAGTGCTGCAATTAAGCGACATCAGCAACAAGGTGTAGATGCTATTACGCTGTCAGCGCAAATGCATGCCATGCTTTTTTATGAAAAAGCGGGATTCACCATTTGTAGCCAACCATATTTGGACGCCAACATATTGCATGTCGATATGCGTTTGATTTCAGGTAGATAATTTAATGGTTTTAAAACTACTAATACTTTTGTAGTAATACCTTTGTAAATTGCTTAAAGCTAGGCGATTCTATAAAATCCTGTAATTCGGATTTTAAGCATTTTGTGTTTAGTAGTTTTTACCCATCATCATTCAAGGATTATTCATGTCAAAAATCATTTTCAAAGCAGGCGAAGCGACTGTATATACAGAAGGTAAAGACGTTACAGCCGCTATGCCAGAAATCTTAATCGGTAGCGTAGATGGCCCAGTAGGCCAATCATTTGCTAACTTGATGGCACAAAGCAAAGGCCATACGTCGATGTTTGCGGTACGTGATATTAATCAACTGGTGCGCCCAGTATGTATGACCGTACCAAAAGTGACATTAAAAGGTAGCACAGATGTAGCCTTGTTCGGCGGTGTGGTACAAGCGGCAACAGCTGATGCGATTTTGGATTGTGTGATTGAAGGCATCATTCCAAAAGAGCAGGCTAATGACCTGTGCATCATCAGCTTGGTGTGGATTGACCCTGGTTGTATCGCGTTAGAAAAAGAAGGCAAGCTAGACAAAGCCGATATGTACAAAAACAACTACGAAGCGACTAAATTGGCGATTAAGCGTGCATTGAATGACGAGCCAACGATTGATGAGTTGATTGCAAACCGTCACAAAATCAAACATTGCATGTGGGAAGATTCATGGGATCAAAAGTAATTCCAGCTGTTAAGGAATAACCAATAAAAAAGCGGCCTAGGCCGCTTTTTTATTTTGTGGTTTAAAACTTGTGGGTTAAAGGTAGCAATCAGTTTTTTAGTAACAAGTCACGCAGGCTGCGTGTGGATTTAAATAGCGTCCAGCCACTGCGTAGCCATCTGGCTGCACGCGTATGGCGTAAGACGCCAAAGAGCGCGCTAGCACCTAACGCTAGAATCGGGTAGCGTTTCACATAGCGTGCCACTCTTATGCCTCGATCTACCATTGCCAAAGGCGTGCGTAAGGGCTCGATGTTTCGCGCCAAGGCAACGCGCTGTGCAGCCGCTTGCTCTATCAGCAACTGGCGGCGTTTGGCTAACTGCGCTAGTTTCTCGTTCATGGGCTTAATCTTTGTTGTGAATATGCTGCTGGTCTTTAATCAGCTCGGCCATGCTGGCCTCAAACATTCTCGGCATATTCTTGAGTGCGCGTATGGCTTTTATACACAAGATTGTTCCTGTGATTAGGAAAATCGCTGTGAGCATGCTGAGTGCTAGCAAGCGATATGTATCCCAAAATGCCACGACAACCAGAATAGCTAGCAATACCACGCCAAAACAAAGGCAGAAAAGGGATAAAAATACTGAGACAAGCAGAGAAATCAGTCGCTCACGGCCTTCTTCCAAGTCGGTTGAAAGTAGGTCTAGTCGTGTGTACACCAAGGCAACCAAGGTGGACGTTAGATTTTTTAGTGACGAGAGTAATCCCTCGCCAGCCATGTTGGTATCGTCAGCCAATTTATTCTAGCGCCGACCAATAAGTAAGCCAATCACAAGGCCAACGCCAGCGGCAACACCAACGGCTTTCCAAGGATTGTCATGTACATACTCATCTGTCGCTCTAGCTGCGATCTTGCTTTTTGCAATGAGTTCGTCCTGTGCATCAGCCATTTTCACTTTAGCAACAGCCAGAGATTCTTCTGCTCTGGTGCGTAGCGCTGCAATTGCATCTCCACCTTGATTAGCGGTTGCTTTGATGAGTGCTTCTGCGTCTGCTACTACAACCTTAAAATCAGCAATCAATTGCTCTTTTGTAACGTCAGTCATTTCTGTTCCAACGGGTAAGTTCTTAGTGCTCATGGTGAAGATCCTCCTCAAATTAGTAAATCGATACTACGTACAACGATGGGTTAATGCTACCCCTTGAATAGGGTTTCATCAAGCTATATGGGGCTATCTATTTATTTTGCAAGGATAGCAGGATTTTGCGCACTGGCGTTGGAATCGCTGCGCCTATTGCATCGTCAATGCTCAGCCATATTTGCATGGTCTCACCAACGTTAGTGTTAGGCCGGAGCACGTTTAATGGCTGTGGTTGGATGTGCAATTTAAAGTGGGTAAAAGCATGACTAAGTTTAGTCAAAGGTTTGTCTGTTTGTGCCAAGATGCCAAATCTGGTTTTAACAATATGCTCAATTAATGCTTCAGTTTGAGTGTCAGTATCGGCATCAATTTCAGGAAAGCTCCATAAACCGCCCCAGATACCGGTTGGCGGGCGCTTTTCCAGCATGATTTCATCACCGCAGCGTAATATCAGCATGGTGGTGTTTTTTTCAGGAATCGTTTTACGTGGCTTGGGGGTTGGTAGCGTGTGCACGCGTTGCTGCGCATAGGCTGTACAGCTATTCATTAATGGACATGCATCGCATTTTGGTTTGCTTCTGGTGCACAACGTTGCGCCTAAGTCCATCAGCCCTTGTGTGTAAGCAACCATGCCTGCCTTGGGTAATAGGCTCTCTGCAAGTAGCCATAACTGCTTTTCAATTTGCGGCGCGCTAGGCCAGCCTTCAACCAAGAAATGCCTAGCAAGAACACGCTTTACATTGCCGTCTAAAATGGTTTGCACTTGATTGAATGCGAATGAAGCGATTGCGGCGGCAGTAGAGCGACCAATGCCGGACAATGTTTGTATGGTTTCGAAGTCTTGTGGAAATTGCCCGTGATGCTCATCCATAATCGTGACAGCGGCATTGTGCAAGTTTCTGGCGCGCGAGTAATAACCCAAGCCGCTCCAATGTTGCAGCACTTCATCCTGTGTGGCATTAGCAAGCGTGGCAATGTCAGGAAAGCGTTGCATAAACTTGCTGTAATAGCCAATCACCGCCATGACTTGGGTTTGTTGCAGCATGATTTCAGAAACCCATATGGCGTATGGGTCTGTGGTATTTTGCCAAGGCAAATCATGTCGCCCATGCACTTTTTGCCAAGTGATCAGGCGATGTGCAAAGTCAGACATGAGTTTTGTTATTAAGCCTTGGTATCAGTTTATTTATTAGAGCCATTGCTGGGTATGGCTTAAAAGTTGAGTAGTTTTTTAAGTTTCTGAGCAGCTTGTTCTTTGGCTTGATCTTCTGCAGATTTAGGTGCTTCGGCTGGTGCTGCTGGTTGGCTAGGTGCCGCGCCAGTGCTAGTGGTTGTAGAGCTGGATTTCTTGCCTAATAGGCCTTTTAGCGCATCAACTTTGTTACCACCACCAATCAACTCTTGCACTGCTGCACCTTTATCGCCGCCTACTTTATCTAATAACTTGGCTTTGGCTACGGCTGTGCCGATAGATGCAAAGTCCATTCCATATTTAGGGTTGGAGAATGTGCCAGTAATTTTTACTGGGATAGACAAGCCTGCTAATGAGTCTAAATCTGCACCGCCTTGGCCTTTCAGTGATTTGACTACGGTAGGTTTGGCTAGGTAGTTGATGGTTTCGTTGCCAATATCAATATCGCCACGGCTATCACCTTTACCTAAGCGCAAAATGGGGGCTTTCATGGCAAGGTCTTCGTTATGTGCAACGCCATTTTTGATATCAAACGAGGCAGTTAACTCACTGAAGTCTGTTTTTTGGGTTTGATCCGCACCAAGGCTGCTTTTATCTTTCATCACATTAAATTTGGATTTAACGTCACGAATCGTACCAGCGATGTCTATGCCCTTAACAGCACCATCAACCAGATTGATAGCGGCCTTGCCCGTAAGTGTTTTTTTTAGCGCGTTGACGCTATCGCCAGAGGCGTTAATGTCAACATTCAGAGTGCCTTTGCCATCTAGCATGTCGTTGTTGATGGTATCTACAAGCAAAGGGCCAATGGCAATGCCTTTCATATCTTGCTTGAAGCTGATGCTAGGCGTGCTGCGCGCGTCTATTTTAAGCGCACCATTCATGCTACCTTGGTACAAATTTGCAGAAAGTGGTGCTAGGGAGGCAACGCCGTCAGCCGCTTTCAAGTCAATACGCACGTTGGTCGCTTTGGTTTTGCCGTATTTGAATTTGCCGATACGTATGCTGCCATCTGCATTCAAGGCTTTTAATGCGCTTAAATCGATTTTCTCATTACCTGTCTTGGCTTCTTTAGGCGCTGGGCTAGCTGAGACATATTTATCTACTTCTAGCTGGTCGATATTCAAGTCAAACGTATAAAGCGGTTTTGCAAAATGGCTGATACCCAAGCTGCCTTTGATTTGGCTGTCGTCCAGTTTTACATTCAGGCCAGTCAGCGCCAGTTTTTCACCATCCGCCTTAATATTGACGTTCAGGCCAGACAGACGATATTTGTCATACAAAATGCTGCCGATATTCAGCTTGCCATCTAACAATAGGGCGCTAAGCGCACTTAAGTCAGCTGGCTTGTCGCTGCTTTTTGCAGGTTTATCGGATTTAACGATTAACTTGTTAAGATCAAGTTTATCAGCGGTGAGATTAAATTTGATGCTTGGCTTTTTGAAGCTAGCTACCGCTACATCGCCATTAAGTTTGGTGTCATCAATATTCAAAGCGAACTTGCTGCTGGCTAGTTCATTTTTAATATCGGTGTGTGCGCTTAAATCAAAGCGGCCTTGCATGCTGCCATTTGGCAGGCTAGGGTCTTTAATATCCAAATTGCCGGCAAGTTTTGGTAAATCAAAAATCATACTTTCCAAGTTGCCATTGAACGGTGAGGAAAACTTACCATTGATGGTGCGCTTACCTTGAGTGCCTGAAATATCACCGGAAATCCCACTGCTTTGCAAAGCTTTAGGTGATCCTTTAATGTCAGCCAATACTAGGTTAGCTTTCATCGTATCGCCCGCTTTTTCTTGCACTAAGCTGACGGTGACTTGTTTGCTGGTGACTTCATCTTTTTGCGCAACTAAAGCTGGGGCATTTAAATCGATGCTGATTTTAGCGCCGCTAAACTGCCCAGAAGCGGCCAGTTTCAAGCTATCAATCAAGAACTCTTTGGTTTCAGGTTTTGCATCAATGTCGCCGCTTGCGGTAATGCTGACATTTTTACCGCCTAGCAAATCGCCTTGAATTGCGGCATCTAGGCCTTTAGCTGAAAAGTGCTTGGTTTCCGGGTCGGCCAAAAAGCTACCTTTGATTTTAGCATTGGCAGAAACGGCTGGTTGATTGGCTGTAATTGCAAAATCTGTGGCTAAGTCGATAGGTTCAGCCAAGGCCACATGACCAGATTTGAGGTTGAATTTAGAGATGCTGTATTTAGCACCAGTACCTTTGTCGCTATAGGAGATGGCTGAGTTTGTGACGTTGATACCGTCAATATCAAATTTGATGTCTTGAGATTCTTTATCATCTTTGCTGAGTAGATCATCGAAATTGGTCGTGCCATCTTTGTATTTAACGATGTTGGCGCGTGCACCATCCACGTAAACCGTATCTACAATCAACTGTTTTTTGAGCAAAGGTAATAATGCCAGTGAAACTTTAACATTATCTACTGCCGCGAATTCGGTGCTGTTTTGATGTTCGGAGAGTGAAACTTTACCTAAGTTGGCACCGATTTTTGGCCAAAAGGCTAATTTAATGTCGCCATCCAGTTTTAAGGTTCGATTTTTCTTGGCCTGAACTAAATCAATGATTTGTTGCTTGTAATCGTTAGGATTAAATGTGGCGGCCACAAAAGCCATGCCAATCAGGGCCAGGCTAATTAAGCCTGCTAGGCCATATGCTGAGTATTTTAGTAGTTTTTTCATGATGTACTCACTAAGTTCGTATTAAGTTGATCAAGTTATAAGTTAACCAAAGCTATCAGTAAGATGATGTGTTACTTAAAATACCAAATGACAATTAACCCTAAAGCAATTCGATACCATGCAAACACTTTGAAGTTATGCGTGGCTACAAAGCGTAGTAAAAATTTAATCGCCACTAAAGCTGAAACAAATGCTGTAATAAAGCCTACGGCAAACATGCCAAAGTCTTCTAAGGCAAGGAATTTCCAGCTTTTAAGCAAATCGTAAGCGGTTGCCGCAAACATGATAGGTATGGCTAACAAGAAAGAAAACTCAGTTGCAGTCTTGCGATTTAAGCCAAACATCATGCCGCCCAGAATGGTAGCGCCAGCTCGAGATACCCCCGGGATGAGCGCTGCTGCTTGTGCAAAGCCTACTTGTAAGGCTTGTTTGCGGCTCATGCTATCAATAGATACTGTTTTTGCTTTGAGTGGCAATTGCTCAATTGCCAAAATAGCAACACCCCCGACAATAAGTGCTACGGCTACTGTGAGCGGTGAAAATAGATAGGCTTTAATTTGCGCATGAAAAGCCAAACCTAACAATGCCGCTGGTAAAAATGCAATCGCGAGCTTCAATATAAACTCTTGCGACTGATTCGTTTGGCCTTGATGTTGGTTGGTAATGTGTAACGCCGTATCTATCAACTTACGGCGATATTCCCAGCATACGGCTAAAATGGCACCGAGTTGAATGACAATATCAAATACCTTGGCTTTGTCATCGTTAAAGCCGAGCAAATCGCCCGTGATGATTAAATGCCCGGTGCTGCTAATTGGCAAAAACTCTGTTGCACCTTCAACCAAGCCTTGAATAAAGGCGTGGAATAGTAAAATTAAATCCATATAGTTACTCTAAAAATAAAACGCTGCAATGTGCAAGGGTACTGACTTTCTGCAAAGTCCGTAGAGCCTTTACTTCATCATGTCCATGAGTGCTGCAAGCAAGTTGCCGGGATTGGCAGGTACGACACCATCAGGCGTCATTTTATCGACCATGTTAGGTAAATTTTCGGCAATATTGCTACTTAGAAGTTCAGGACTGATACCAAATTTAGTGGCAATTTCGGCAACGACACTGCTACCGAGTACGCTAGTAATTTGCTCGGCAGTAATTGGTAAGTTTGTACCCTTGCTTACCCAGGATGCTGCTTGCTCTGCCATACCGTTTTGTTGGAATTTTTCTAAAATGCCAGGCAAGCCACCATTTTGGTTGAATAAGTCCATGGCGATTTGCGCCATTTTGCCTTGTTCGCCGCCTACTTTGCTTAAAACCGCACCAGCTAGGCTGTCAAATAAACCCATGATAAATCCTTAGTATTAGTTATTAGTATTGATTCGAGTGTTACTTAAAAACGTTCTTCCTGGCGTAGATAGCGCCATTGTCCAACCGGTAATTTACCTAAATTCACGCTGCCGATACGCACGCGTTTTAAACCGACTACATGTAGGCCGACCATTTCGCACATGCGGCGGATTTGGCGTTTTTTGCCTTCACGCAACACAAAGCGCAATTGGTCTTCATTTTGCCAACTTACTTTTGCTGGTTTGAGTTTTTCGCCATCTAAACTGAGGCCGAAATTAAGCAGCTTCATATTGGCATCGGTTAAGGTGCCTTCTACGCGCACTAAGTATTCTTTCTCAACAGTAGAGTCCTCGCCAATCAATTGGCGCGCCACACGGCCGTCTTGAGTAAGCACTAACATTCCTGTAGAGTCAATATCCAAGCGGCCTGCTGGCGCTAGGCCGTGCAAGTATCTGCGTTGAAACTCTTTAGGGTTGTGCTTGTGTAGCTCTGGATCATCTTCCCACTGGTTATCTGGGTGTACCAATACAATCGCTGGTTGGTAGCCATCTTCAGCCTGACCGCTCACATAGCCCACAGGTTTATGCAAAATAATCGTCACGGTTTCAGCTTGCACTTCTTTCGCATAGCTACTGATAATAATTTCAGCATCAGGATTAATGCGTGAGCCTAGCGTATCAATAATCACGCCATCGACCATGACCCAGCCATTCACAATCCACTCATCCGCTTCACGGCGTGAGCAAATACCGAGCTCTGCCATGCGCTTTGAAAGGCGTGGTAACTCAGCATTTACGCTAGTGGATTTATATGCCTCGCGAGCCGCAGGGCCGTAGCTAGGGGCATCAGCTTCATAGCCATCACGCACTTTGCCACCACGGCGCGGTGCTTGGCGGTATTGTGGCTCTTCTTTATTCGGTCTAGGCGTGGTGCGGGTGTCAGCGCCATGTGGTTTTGGAGGTCTTGCGGCTGACTTTTCTTCGTAAGGTCTGCGTTCATTCGGTGCAGAGTCCGTTGCAGCCGCTTGATATGGCTTGCCATCAAAGCGGTGATTACGCTGCCCAGTTTTTGGTGCGGCATTCGCTACTGGCGCGCGTGGCGCAGGTTGGGATTCTTCTCTTACAGGCGCTGTTACTCTAGGCGGCGCAACACTACGGTCACGCGTGGCACTCGTTGTGCGACGCACAGGCGCTTTAGTCGCCTTAACTTGCGTATCGTCAGGTTTTTTATTCAGTTTAATGGTGGTCAAAATAGTCTGCATTCATTTAATTTGTAAGGCTATTTTAACAAAATAAAGGCGTGCGCTTTGAATTATTAAAGGCTTATTCACAAAGTTTAATGTTTTAGAAATAACGATTCTAAGTCAGTTGCATTGATTACTTTAAAGTAGGCTGTTACTGTTATTAATACATGTATTTATAAACCTCCCGTGTTACATGTACGGGGTGCATAAGAAAATTAGGATGGCAATGAATATAAGGTTTGTCATAGACACCATTTACGGGAAACAGAATTTCTTAAAGATCAAAGAGACTAATCGAGGTGACTTAATTTTATCTAAGCGAGGGTTACATGAAAAATTAGATCTCTCAAAAAGTATTTTAGATCTTCAAAATCCCGATATAGAAAATCGCTTGGGTGAAAATATAACCATTCATCCAAATCTGGAGTCTCAGAGTGACACGATCACAATTAACTATAAAACTCACAAGAATGGTCAAGAATTATTTCGTGAAGTTACAAGCGCGCTTGATGTAAAAAAGGAATTAGGTTATTCCCAGTGATTGCTACGCTTGGTGGAAATATTGCCAACCCGAGTTTGCATCTGCCAAATAGTAGTGATGAGATTGTTGAATTTTGGCCTAATCAAAAGTTTGACTGGAACATACAATCAATGGCTTACTGCATTTATGTAGCAAACCCAGAAATAAATTTTATATTCCCACAAAATTTTCCTCGAGCAGTTCATAACCTACGTTTCAAGCATCTACAGTTAATAGTCATGTATTGGGCAATTGATAAACCGACTAAGGGAGCAAGTTCAAGTATTCAATTATTTTCACCACCTACAGAAGCTCTTGCAGGATTGCAACTCCAAGAGGCTGTAGATTTCACTTATAAACTAACTGAAACTCATATAAAGCAATATGAACTTCTTCCCGAGCTATTGCCTGACCAGTTACCTAAGACATGGCTACAAAATACGCATGTAAAAGTAGTTCTTACAAAATGGCATTTCAAAAAATTTTCTTACGGATTAGAGAGTAATCGAGATGAGAGTTTATTAAGGTTGAAATTTAATAACGAGGACGGAAATGAAGCGGTTATTGATTTTACAGGTGAAGATATCACTAAGTTTCAAGAATCTCTAAATATGGCCATCAATTCCAATCCTGGATTAGCTATGTGGAAACGTCAACCCTGAAGATGCATACTGTGATTTGGCACCACTCTTATAAAAAATGAATTACTACAAACCAGTTATTACTTTCGTTTGAATTGGTGAGCCATTTAAGGATTGAATATATGATGGATTTGGTTTGAGGGGATTTAGCGGTCTAAATAAAAAAAGCAGGCCTAATGCCTGCTTTTTTATTTAACTGGTTGTGTGAGCAAGAGCCTGTTCACGTCACAAGCACTTAAACCTTCTGATAAACCTCACTGCCTTTTTTCACAAACTCAATGGATTTTTCTTCCATGCCTTTTTTCAGCGCATCTTGATCAGAAATACCTTTTTCTGCGGCGTAATCACGTACGTCTTGTGAAATTTTCATTGAGCAGAAGTGTGGGCCGCACATTGAGCAGAAGTGTGCTTGTTTTGCGCCTTCTTGCGGCAATGTTTCATCGTGGAATTCCTTGGCTTTATCTGGGTCTAGGCCTAGATTAAATTGGTCATCCCAACGGAATTCGAAACGTGCTTTAGATAAAGCGTTGTCACGAATTTGTGCGCCAGGGTGGCCTTTTGCCAAGTCAGCCGCGTGAGCTGCGATTTTGTAGGTGATGATACCAACACGCACGTCTTCTTTATCTGGCAAGCCTAAATGCTCTTTTGGTGTGACATAGCACAGCATCGCACAGCCATACCAGCCAATCATGGCGGCACCGATGCCTGATGTAATGTGGTCATAACCTGGTGCGATGTCGGTAGTTAATGGGCCTAATGTGTAGAAAGGCGCTTCACCGCAATGCTCAAGTTGTAACTCCATGTTCTCTTTGATGAGGTGCATAGGTACGTGGCCTGGGCCTTCGATCATGCATTGTACGTCGTGCTTCCAAGCGATTTGTGTTAACTCGCCCAATGTTCTGAGTTCAGCGAATTGCGCTTCATCGTTGGCATCGTAGATTGAGCCGGGGCGCAAGCCATCACCCAAGCTGAATGAAACGTCATACTGTTTCATGATTAGGCAGATGTCTTCAAAGTGTTCGTACAAGAAGCTTTCTTTGTGATGCGCTAAACACCATTTCGCCATAATTGAACCGCCGCGTGACACGATGCCTGTCATGCGTTTTGCTGTAAGCGGTACATGAGCCAAGCGTATGCCAGCGTGAATAGTGAAGTAGTCAACGCCTTGTTCTGCTTGCTCAATCAATGTGTCGCGGAAGATTTCCCAAGTTAAATCTTCAGCTTTACCGTCTACTTTTTCAAGTGCTTGGTAAATAGGCACAGTACCAATTGGCACTGGGCTGTTGCGGATGATCCACTCGCGTGTTTCGTGGATGTTTTTACCTGTAGATAAATCCATCACAGTGTCGCCACCCCAACGTGTACTCCACACCATTTTTTCAACTTCTTCAGAGATTGAAGAGCCCAGCGCAGAGTTGCCGATGTTAGCGTTGATTTTTACCAGAAAGTTGCGGCCAATGATCATCGGCTCGATTTCTGGGTGGTTGATGTTCATTGGGATAATGGCGCGGCCACGTGCTACTTCATCACGCACAAATTCAGGCGTAATCATTTTTGGAATGCTTGCGCCAAAATCCTGACCTTTATGCTGCGTTTGCAATAATTCGCTCATGTTTTCGCGGCGTTGATTTTCACGAATCGCAATGTATTCCATTTCTGGCGTAATGATGCCCTTACGTGCGTAGTGCATTTGGCTTACGTTCATGCCAGCTTTTGCGCGGCGTGGTTTACGCAATAAGTTGAAGCGCATTTCAGCCAGTTCAGGGTCATTTTTACGGATGTTGCCGAATTCTGAACTTGGGCCATCTAGTTGTTCGGTATCGTTACGCTCTTCGATCCAGCCAGCACGCAATGCAGGCAAGCCGTTGCGGATGTCGACTTGATAGTTAGGGTCTGTGTAAAGACCTGATGTATCGTAAACCATGACTGGTGGATTTTTTTCAGCGCCAAACGCTGAAGGCGTATCGCTCAAGCTAATTTCACGAAATGGCACTTGAATGTCAGCGCGTGAGCCTTGTATGTAGACTTTGCGTGAATTGGTAAATGGTTTTGTGGTTGCTGGGTCAATTTCGGCAGTTTCACCGACAAACTTAGCGAGATTTTTTTGCAGATTTTTATCTGTAGAGTTCAATTCTGGCGCTCCTTAGGCTATAACGTAAGAAGCACTTTGTGCTTCCCAATTCGTTTGGTTTTTAGGGAAGCTTGTCGCTTTCCTATTTGATTGGTTCGTAGGATAAGCCACTAGCTTCCCTACGGCGGAATGACCCGCATCAGGTTCAAAGGGTTTTTCTCACTATATTTAGAATATTCATCCCAAATACAGACCCCTAGCAATAGGCGAAATATACGCTAAATTGACAATAAAACCAAGCGATTAACTCGGGATTACTTGTTTATAAAGTAGGGTTTTTGCTATATTTAATCACTGTTGTGGCAAGTTTGTGGCTAGTGTTGATCTAGACACAAAAATACTCGGCATAACGCATGCAAATTTAGCTTTTTTAAAGTTTTTTTGTTACACTAAATTCGGTTATAAAATTATAAAAAACAAGCACTTTAACTATCTGAATTGGTCAATTTATGGCACTAGTCATTTATCTGCTTTATTACGTGGTTTCAATCACTACGTTATTTTTCCATTTTACAGGGCACTTAGAAAGATGGGGTATGGAGTGGCTGATTTTGGTATTAGCCGTTACCGTGTTTCCTGTGGTGTTGTACTTGTAATCTTGGCAGGCACTCCCCATAGAGCAATATGACGGGCTGAGGCTTTGGGCTTGCCAGTGGTTGTGTATCTAGGACGTATCTTCCGCTACGTTCGCTTTCTTTTTATTCTCTAGTAATGGACTTTTTTGAATAACATACATTCACATCAATTGCGTTTTTGGTTTTGGCACTTAGTGTGCCCGCTGCTATTGGCTGTTTTACTTGTTGCGATTTATCCTCGCATGGGTCTGGATACTTTATTGATTCAGCCATATTACGATGCAACTGCCTTGGTTTTTCCGCTTCAGCATGACTGGTTTCTTGAAAACATCATGCATCTAGGCCTTAAGTATTTAATGGTGGCTATTAGTTTGATAGTCCTAGGATTTTGGCTGCTAGGGCTGAAAGTGTGGGCTCACAATTCGTTTGTCAATAAGCGCGTCTGGATACATAAATATCATCGGCCATTTATATGGATGTTTGTCGGAATGCTGGTGTCTACAACAGTTATTTCGGTACTTAAACATTTAAGTGAGCATGCGTGCCCGTGGGATTTACTTATGTATGGCGGAACACAGCCATTTCTACCGCTTTTTAGTGAGTTGCCATCAGGCGCTTCGGCAGGGCACTGTTTTCCCGGAGGGCATGCTTCTGGCGGCTTTGCGTTGATGGCGGCTTATTTTGCTTTTAGAGATACTGAACCAAAGTGGGCTAAGTTAGGTCTATTGGCGGGTATGCTTTTTGGTTCTGTGATGGGTTGGGCGCAAATGATGCGCGGCGCACATTTTATGTCACACAACTTGTGGACTGCATGGATTATTTGGATGATATTGCTTACACAGTATTCTCTATGGTCACCAAACGCAGCCAAGACTAAAGCTCAGTAATAATTTTTTAATTTATTAAGATTGATGCATGACTCAACAAGCTCAGAATAACATTCGTAAAGTTCCATTTATTATGTTCATAGCCGCCATTGCACTTGCGATTTGGCTGCTTTTACGCATCACACTTTGGCTGGATGTAGGTGTGTTTCAGATGTCTTTCGCTCAAGCCATTGAATCCATGGGCGTTGGATTATGGTTTGACTTGAATACGTTATGTTTTTTACTCGTACCATTTTTGCTGGGGGCATTTTTATTACCTAATAAATCTCGCTCTAAACCTTGGGTGAGTAAGTTGCGTTGGCTGCTGGCGTTTTTAGTGACGTTTGGACTGTTGTTTGGTGCTGTTTCCGAGTTTATTTTTTGGCAGGAATTTACCACTCGCTTTAATTTTATTGCGGTTGATTACTTAATCTATACCAGTGAAGTAATTGGTAATATTCGCGAGTCTTATCCTGTGCCGTTGATTTTACTTGGTATCGCGCTAGTGGCTGTTGCGATTCTATTTAGCCTGCGAAAATTCGTCCGTTTTGATACCGCGCATCGACCACCAAAACAGAAGTTAAGATTGTTGCTTGCCGCCGTCGCATTGCCAGCATTGAGTTTACAGTTGGCCAATGTGGATGAGATGGAGTTTAGTAAAAATTCTTATGCTAATGAGTTGGCTGGCAATGGCATTTTTAGTTTTTCTGCTGCTGCGCGGCGTAATGAACTTGATTACGATAAGTTCTATAAAACCATTCCACAGGCGCTTGCACTCAGCACCTTGGCTTCAGTAGGTGCTGATCGGAAACCACTTAGTGAGACGTTGGATGTTGCACCAAATAATGCTGGTATGGGTACTTTCAAGGGGCACCCTAAAAATGTAGTGCATATTTCTGTGGAGAGTTTATCTGCGGAGTACTTGGGTATTTATGGTAATAAACAAAACTTGACGCCTTATCTTGATAAGTTGGCAACTGAGAGTTTGGTATTTGATAAGTTTTTTGCCACAGGAACGCGTACTGTGCGCGGTCTGGATGCGCTTTCTATTGCGATTCCGCCTATTCCTGGGCAGGCTGTAGTGCATCGTCCTAATGGCGATCATCTGGCGGGTATTGGTGAGATTTTGCGTGAGCAGAATTATGAAACCTTGTTTATCTATGGCGGTTATGGTGTTTTTGACAACATGAATAGCTACTATAGAAGTAATGATTATAAAGTAATCGATCGTACAGATTTTGATGATAAATCGATTCAAAGTGAAAACGTGTGGGGAGTGGATGATGAGAGTTTATTCAATAACTCAATCAAAGTTTTTGATGAGTTGACTAATGGCTCCGCAAAAATGCAAAAACCATTTTTTGCGCAGATTATGACTACTAGTAATCATCGACCTTATACTTTCCCAGCCGGAAAAATTGATTTGCCACAAGGCAGTCGTGAGGCGGCGGTGAAATATACTGATTATGCTATTGGTAAATTTATCGAAGACTCAAAATCTAAGCCGTGGTTTAAAGATACGGTGTTTGTGATTGTGGCCGACCATTGTGCTTCGGTTGCTGGTAAGACTAAGTTGCCAGTTGCCAAGTATCACATTCCATTGTTTATGTATGCTCCTAGCCTATTGCCTGCTGGACATTACAGTCGAGTGGCGAGTCAGATTGATATTGTGCCTACTCTCTTAGATGTTTTAGGTAAGAAAGGTGCTGAGTCGTTTTATGGGCAATCACTGTTCTCAGCTACAACTAGCAAGTTACCAGAGCGCGCTTTTATCAGTAACTACCAATCGTTGGGATACTATAAAAATGATACTTTAGTGGTGCTATCACCCAAGCAGAAAGTTGAGGCTTATAAAATAGATCCAGTCAGCTTTGATGCAACACCCACTGCTATAGATGATAGTTTGGTTAATGAGGCTGTTGCCTATTATCAAACGGCAGATCGTGCCTATAAATCGGGTGAGTTGAAGTTTCACGTTAAATAGCTTAATTATAGAGTTCTTGTTTTTAACCTAGACCACACTTAATAAACGCCCGTAATAGGGCGTTTATTATTAGCGCAACAACTTTAGGTGAAGCTGTGGCTAATGCCATTTCACAAAGCTTAAGTCTGGGGTATGCTTGGCAAGTTTACTCAGCAAGTTTCATGAGTAAGGTGTTTTTGAAGTTAAAGCTGAGATGCTTTGTCTAAGTCTTGTGAAATGTCACGAAATTATTGTGGGGCTGGCAGTCCTTCTGTAAGTTAATCACCTAAATCGAGAGTGTCATGGAACGTTGGGTTATATACGCAATATTATCAATGTGTTTTGCGGGCTTTACAGCTGTGATTGCTAAGCAAGGAATGATGGGAATTTCTGCTGAATTAGGGCTTACAGTACGCACCATGTTTGTTTGTATTTTTGTGCTGATATTTGCTGCACTTTCTGTTGATCCCATGGAAATAAAGGTGCTGCAAAAAGTTAATTATATATGGCTGGCTTTATCAGCCATTGCCACGGCATTTTCATGGGTTTTCTATTACAAAGCATTAAAGGTTGGCGATGTTGCAACGGTTGCTCTTATTGATAAGGGTAGTGTTGTGATCGCAATGCTATTGGCTTGGTTCTTGCTGAAAGAAGCCATTACCTTGCGCATGCTGTTAGGCGCAGGATTGATTGTGTTTGGTTTGGTGGTGATTGCTAAAAAATAAGCAATCACCGAATACCACTCGTTATTACCCCCCCCTCATTACCGTACTTAAAGCATTAATAATGTATATTTACATTTTAAGTTAACGGTGTTAAATTAACGATGTTAATTTTATTAAGACCAATGAAAATAGACAGTTAGCGATGCCGCCGAAAGTTAAATCACTAGAAGATCGAGAGAAGCTGCGCGCTCGCATTATAGATGCGGCGCGAACTCTATTTGTTGAACGCGGCATAGAGGCCGTATCAATGCGTGAGATCGCCAAAAAGATTAATTATTCAGCTACCACTTTATATCACCACTTCGCAGATAAAGACGCCTTGTTGCAGGCCGTCTGTGATGAAGACTTTTTGAAGCTTGCCAGCGGTATGCGCGAGCTTATGCAATTGCCGAATTTGATTGAGCGTATTCAAGCCTTGAGTAAAGGTTACGCCATGTTTGCCTTGCAATATCCAAACCATTATCGCCTTATGTTTATGACGCCACGCGCACCATGTAATTTGGATATTACAGAAATCGAGCAGGGCAATACTGAGCAAGATGCCTACGCCCAATTAAAGCTTGTTGTGAAAGAGGCTTTTGATGCGGGCTTGTTTAGGCCGGAAATCACGCATTTTGAACTGATTGCTCAAACCTTATGGGCAAGCACGCACGGTGTGTGTTCGCTAGAAATTGCATTGGGTAATGAACCCTGGATTCAGTGGGTGGAGATAGACAGGCGGTTCAATTTGATGCAGCGTGCAGTATTACGTGGCCTACTGCGCGACCCTGACAGTGTTGAGTAAAAATCTAAAAAATCAGGCTATAAAATGAGACACCAATATATGCAAAACCAGCGTATGAAAAATATCTTATTGGCATTCGTGTGCACATTGCTAATAGCTTGTGAAAAGGCGCCTGTACCCCCGCAACCACCTCGCCCAGCTTTAGTGATGGTGGTAGGGGAAAAAGCGGAAATGAGTGCTATGGCGCTGGTCGGCGAGGTGCGCCCTCGCTATGAGTCCAGTCAAGGGTTTAGGGTCAGTGGCAAAGTGATCGAACGCAAAGTAGATGTTGGAGCGCACGTTAGAAAAGGCCAAGTCATCGCCAGATTAGATGCTACCGATGCAAACTTAAAAGCAACAGCCAGCTTGGCAGATGTACGCGCTGCGGAGGCTAGCTATGCGCTTGCTGTATCTGAAGTGGAGCGGCAACGCCAGTTATTTGCCAAAAAGTTTATTTCAGCATCGGCTTTGGATATTCGCGAAACCGAACTGAAGTCTGCAAAAGCACGATTGGCACAAGTTAAAGCACAAGCAAATGTGTCCAGTAATCAAACGCAATATGCGAATTTGACCGCAGATCGAGATGGAGTGGTGACCATGATACGGGCTGAACCCGGGCAAGTGGTCGATATCGGTGAGGCAGTGGTACAGATTGCAAATACAAATGAGGTCGAAGTATTAGTGTCGGTGCCGGAATCACGTATGACAGAGGTTAAGCTACATGCGGCTGCGGTAGTGAAAATGTGGGCTAATCAGCAAAAGACATATGTAGGGATTGTGCGTGAAATTGCACCTGCCGCTGACTCAGCTACACGCATCTTCAATGTGCGCGTGACCATCAAAGATGCTGATGACGCGGTAAAGCTTGGCATGACTGCTGGCGTGAAATTCATACAACCGGTCACACAGTTAGATTCAGAGCTGCTTATACCAACCAGTGCATTAACTGAGATGAATGGTAAAAAAATGGTGTGGGTCATTGATGCTGAAAACAGGGCGCAGCCGCGTTTAGTCGTGGCTGGCCAGTTTAGGGAAGATGGTGTTTTAATCGTGAGCGGCTTGCAGGCTGGCGAAAGAATTGCCGTTGCAGGCGTACATACGCTGATTAAAAATCAACCAGTAAAACCTGTGGTGAGTGCATTGCCATGACAGATATGCACACAGAAAAAAATGATGAAAAGCCTGATGCCGAGCCTGAAATCACTTCAGCCTCACATTTTAACTTGTCAGATTGGGCATTAAAACATCGTGCTTTGGTGCTATACCTTATGTTGGTACTCACTATCTCTGGCTTGTTTGCTTATACTAAGCTCGGGCAATCTGAAGATCCTCCTTTTACATTCAAGGTAATGCTGGTACGGACTACTTGGCCGGGGGCTAGTGCACAGGAAGTAGAGCAGCAAGTCACGGATAAGCTAGAAAAGAAAATTCAGGAAGTGCCCTATCTCGATTACTCCAGCGGCTATTCTCGGCCGGGTGAATCAATGATTTTTGTAGCGCTGAAAGACAGTGCACCATCAAAAGATATTCAGGAGGTGTGGTATCAAGTACGTAAAAAAATAGGTGATATTCGCCATACCTTGCCGCAAGGGGTGGAAAGTTTGACCTTTAACGATGAGTTTAGCGATGTGTACGGCACGATGTATGCGTTGACTGGGGATGGTTTTGATTACGCCGCCTTGAAGAAGCAGGCTGAACTGATTCGCACTGAGCTTCTGAAAGTACCAGACGTGGCTAAAGTTGAGTTTTTTGGCGAGCAAAAGCAACGTATCTTTATTGAAATGTCTAATGCAAAACTCGCAACATTAGGTCTTAACAGCAATACGCTGGTTAATATTCTACAGACGCAAAATGCGGTGGTGCGTGGGGGTACCTATGATTCGGCCTCTGAGCGTATTCGTATTGCGGTGTCAGGGCGCTATGAAAAGCTAGAGGATTTACGTGATTTACGCTTGCGAGCCAATAACCGGGATTTCAGGTTGGGGGATGTGGCGCATATCTATCGTGGCTATGAAGATCCGCCGCATGATCGTGTACGCTTTAAAGGCAAGGATGCGTTGCTGTTAGGCGTGAGTATGAACAGCGGTGGCGATGTGATTGCGCTGGGTCATGCGCTGGATGCAACCATTGCACGTATTAAACCGCAATTGATGGTGGGCTTGGCGCTTGACACGGTGACCTCGCAGCCAAAAATCGTAGCTGATTCAGTGAATGATTTTGTACGGTCATTAGTAGAAGCCTTGGTGATTGTGTTGGGTGTCAGCCTGATTTCATTGGGTTTGCGTAGTGGGGTTGTGGTGGCGATTACTATTCCAGTAGTGCTGGCGAGTACGTTTTTAATGATGCATCTACTGGACATTGGCTTGCATAAAATTTCGTTAGGCGCGCTGATTCTAGCTTTGGGCTTGCTGGTGGATGATGCGATTATTGCCGTTGAAATGATGGCCTCCAAAATGGAGCAGGGCTGGGATCGGTTAAAAGCAGCATCGTTTGCCTATACCTCAACTGCCAAGCCTATGCTCACGGGCACGCTGGTGACGGTGGCTGGCTTTTTGCCGATAGCAACTGCGGCATCGTCAACAGGTGAATATACGCGCTCAATATTTCAGGTATCTGCTATTGCATTGGTAATCTCATGGTTTGCTGCGGTGATATTTGTGCCCTATTTGGGCTATTACTTGCTACCAGATTATGCTCATGTACCGCAACCATCCAAGCTCAAGCAATGGCTTAAAGCCAAGCTAGGCGTGACCAAGCAAGATGGTGTTGTATCGAATGGCAACCATCATCACGATATCTATAACACGCGTTTTTATCAGGGGTTTCGTACCTTGGTGACAAATTGTGTACGGTACAGAAAAACGGTGATCGTGATTACGCTAGCTTTGTTTGTATTGTCCATCGCTGGATTCAGTAAAGTGCAGCAACAGTTCTTCCCTGACTCAACACGGTTGGAACTGGTGGTTGATTTACGACTGACTGAAGGTGCTTCTTATGCGGCTACTGATGCACAGGTGAAGAAGCTGGAGCTTTGGTTGCATAACTGGAATGTTAAAAACAAGGGCATTGAAAACTCGGTGGCTTACATTGGTAACGGTGCACCGCGTTATTACCTGCCGCTAGACGTGCAGATGCCGCATCGAGGTTTTGGGCAGTTTGTGATTTTGAGTAAAAATCTAGCTGCACGGGAGGCCTTGCGCAAAGACCTATTGACACTATTTGAGAATGACTTCCCAGAGCTGCGCGCCTCAGTATTGCGTTTAGAAAATGGGCCGCCTGTTGGCTTTCCCGTACAGTTTAGGGTATCAGGCACCAATATTCCGCAAATACGTGATATTTCACACCAGATTGCCGACATCATGCGAGCCAACCACAATTTGGTAAATGTGCAGTTGGGCTGGGAAGAGCCAAGCAAAGTCATGCATGTCAATGTTGACCAAGCAAAAGCGCGACTGCTCGGCATAAGCTCGGTTGATATTGCCAATGTACTCAATGGCGCCATGCAAGAGTTGTATATCAGCGAGTTTAGAGAGGGTAATGAGCGCATTGATTTAGTTGCGCGTGCACCAGCGTTTGAGCGCACCAAGCTATCACATTTGCCTGATTTGATGATTAACACTCCGGCTGGAGTGGGTGTGCCATTGTCACAAATTGCCACCATTACCTCAGACTTTGAAGAGGGCGTTATTTGGCGACGTAATCGAGAGCCGTCAATTACCGTGCGTGCTAACTTGCAGGGCAATTTACAAGCACCTGTCGTGTCACAACAAATTGAAGACAAACTGACAGAGATTAAAGCCAATTTACCTTTGGGCGTAAGCTTGGAAACTGGCGGCGCAGTTGAAGCTTCAGCCAAAGGCGCAACGTCGGTTGCTGCTGGTTTCCCGCTGTTTTTGATTGTGGTGCTCACCATATTAATGACTCAACTGCAAAGCTTCTCACGTGTATTTTTGGTGATATTAACTGCACCTTTAGGTTTAATCGGCGTCACACTTGCGTTGCTGGTGTTTGATAAACCATTTGGCTTTGTCGCGATGCTAGGCACGATTGCATTGTCTGGCATGATTATGAGAAATTCCGTGATTCTGGTGGATCAGATTGATCAGGATAAAGCATCGGGATTTCCGGAGTGGCAAGCTATTGTAGAGTCGACGATACGCCGCTTTAGGCCTATCGTGCTCACTGCTGCCGCTGCGATACTGGCGATGATTCCGCTCACACGCAGCGTGTTCTTTGGGCCGATGGCTGTTGCCATTATGGGCGGCTTAGCAGTTGCGACATTACTTACGGTGTTGTTTTTACCTGCATTGTATGCTGCATGGTTTAAGGTGAAAGTGCCAAATCTCACCAAAGAGCCTAGCTAACTTAAGTATATAGGCCAAGCACTTGCGCTATAATCCATCATCAATAATTTAAGCTCAATAAAATCTTAAGAGATTCAATATGACACAGACAGCACAATCAATAGATACACATGCTTCAGCTGGATTCAACATGCGCGAAGCTAGGTTTAATATGATAGAACAGCAAATTCGCACATGGGATGTACTGGATCCAGTCGTGCTGGAGTTGTTTAACACTGTGCCGCGTGAGAATTTTGTGGCGGAATCTCAAGTGGGCCTAGCATTTGCTGATGTTGAGTTGCCGATAGGCCATGGGCAAACCATGTTGTCGCCTAAAATAGAAGGCCGCATTTTACAGGCGCTGGACATTAAAAAAACCGACAAAGTATTACTTGTAGGTACGGGCAGCGGTTATTTAGCTGCATTGCTGGCAACGCTGGCAGCTCATGTACATGCGGTAGAAATTATTCCTGAGCTATCTGAAGTTGCAAAAGTACATTTGCAAAAACAGAATATCCACAATGTTACATTGTATGTGGCAGATGCAGCCAATGGCTTTATGCCGGCAGCACCTTACGATGTGATTGTATTTGCAGGCTCTCTGGCATTACGCCCAGTTGCTGCCGAGAAAATGCTTAACGTAGGTGGTCGCTTATTTGCGGTAATTGGTGAAATGCCAATTATGGAAGCAACGCTGACGCTACGCGTGAGTGAGGATGCATTTCGACATACAGCCATTTTTGAAACGTGCTTACCAGCATTGGTAAATGCACCACAAGCATCTAAGTTTGAGTTTTAAGTAAAAAGGCATTTGAGCCACATGCAGAAAAATCTCATTCTTGCTATTTCACTGGTTTGGCTTACCGCTGTAGGAGTTAGTAATGTGCTGGCCGCAGACGGGGTGTCTGGCGGCTCATTACAAGAAAAGCCGCAATCCTTGGTGGATATTTATCAGCGAGCATTGGCGCATGATCCCACATTGGCTTCGGCTGTCAGTGCAAATCAAGCCTCGCAGGAGTTGATTGAGCAAGGTAAGGCGTTATACCGCCCAACGGTGAATTTCAGTGCAGGTGCTAATGCTGTGAAATCTGATATTCATTATCTGAATTCTACTGTGCGTGATGGGCAGTCGAATTATGAAACTTATAATTACGGTGTTGATATGCGGCAGCCTATCTATCGTAAGCAAAACCTAGTGCAAATGGATCAAGCCAAAACACAGGTGAGTATTTCGGATAAGCAGTTGTATCTGAGTCGTCAAGATTTGATCTTACGCACAACGCAAAGCTACTTTGATGTACTGATTGCGCAAGACAAAATTGATTTGATAGTTGCCCAGAAGGCGGCAATTGTGAGTCAGTTAGAACAAGCTAATGCTAATTTTGAGGTGGGTACTGCGACCATTACGGATGTGAATGAAGCGCAAGCGCGCTACGATTTAGTCGTTGCGCAAGAAATAGCCGCCAACAATGAATATCAAATAGCTAAACGTTCGGTGCAGGCGATTACTGGCGAGATGCCACCAAAGCTGGCGACAGTTAAAGCCGACATTAAAACGAATTCGCTAACGCAGGCGATGGATAAGTGGTTGGAAGTTGCAGCGCAAAATAATCTGAACCTGCAAATTCAGCAAGATACCGTGAAATATGCAGAGCAAGACGTAGAGCGCTTGAGTGCGGGACACATGCCAACCTTAGATGCTGTCGCAAGCTACACCGATTCATATGCGAATGGTAGTCCTTCGGTTTTCGGCACAGGTAACGACCTTAAAATGGGCACGATAGGTTTGCAATTACAAATCCCTTTGTATCAAGGTGGCGCAATTAGCTCTCGAGTGAGACAAGCGGTGCTCAATAAACAAAAGGCGCAGGATGATGTGGAAGTTGCACGTCGCAAGGTTGAGCTGGACACGCAAAGCGCTTACATGAATTTGAATACCAGTATTGCGCAAGTAAAAGCTTATGAGCAGGCCTTAATCAGTAGCCAGAGCCAGGTAGATTCGACCAAGTTAGGTTATGAGGTAGGTGTGCGCACAAGTGTGGATGTGCTGAATGCCCAGCAGCAATTATTCTCTGCCAAGCGTGATTTATTACAATCTCGCTACAATTATCTGGTGAATATCATTCGCCTGAAAGCGGTCTCTGGCGTACTTGCAGAGGCGGATTTGGCAGATATTAATCAGCAGTTAGTATTGGCTAATGCACGTTAATTTGATGGCAAAAGCTGGCTTAGGCCAGCTGATTATCATTGATATGCAAACGCGGCTCACCGCCGTCATGCCGCAGGAAGCGATGCAGGCAGCCATTAGAAATAGCGGAATTTTAGCTACAGCCGCTACCATGCTAGAAGTACCCATATTGCTCACTGAGCAGTATCCAAAAGGCTTAGGGCATACTGTGCCGGAGTTGTTGGCGGTATTGCCTAATCCCCAAGCCGTAGAGAAAACCGTTTTTTCATGCATGGCTGAGCCTATATTTAGTCGTCAGCTTACCAGTGATCGTTCGCAGTTGATTCTAGCTGGAATAGAGGCGCATGTTTGTGTGCTGCAAACAGCGCTGGATTTAATCTCCACAGGCAAGCAAGTGTTTGTGGCGGAAGATGCCATTGTTTCGCGCAACCCTGCCAATAAAGAAAATGCCTTGGCAAGAATGCGCGATGCAGGTTGCATCATTACGAATACAGAATCGATTGTGTTTGAATGGCTAGGTAAAGCCGAAGGCGATGCTTTTAAGGTGATAAGTAAGCTTATACGCTAAATGTACAGCTTGTTAATTTATATAGGCCGCAAGTAAGACCAGTGTCCGCAAAGTTGCTCCGCGGCTATTTCCACTAAAGTGTAACGCGGCAGAGGCCATGTGCTGGCGCTTGCTTGCATCGGTAAATAGCATTTGAATGGAGAGTGCTAAATCTGCACTGTTCTGTACGCGTAGCGCGGCTTCTGCGCTAATCGCCTGTTCGGTGGCTTGCGCAAAGTTGAAGGTATGCGGGCCAATCAATACAGGTTTACCCATGGCACAGGCTTCAATCAGATTTTGTCCGCCGAGTGCTAGCAGGCTACCGCCGATAAACGCCACATCACAAGCCGCATAGTAGGTGAACATCTCGCCCATGCTGTCACCCAGAACATAGGCAATGTCGCTAGGTAAGGCAACTCCTTCCGCAAGTGATGAGCGGCGCACAAAGCTAACGCCACGTTTTTTAAGTAGTGTCTCCACTTCATCGAATCGCTGCGGATGGCGCGGCACGATAATTGTGAGCAAATCTGGCACTTGAGTTGCTGCAATCGCATCCAGAATCATGGCTTCTTCACCATCTCTGGTACTGGCAGCGAGGAATACTGGGCGGTGCTTGCCTAGCTTGCTTCGTAGCAACGCACCAAGTTCGGCAGCGGTATCTGGCGGCGTGACATCAAACTTTAAATTACCGGCGACTGTAATGTTGTTTGCGCCTATATTTTGCAGGCGTGCGGCATCTTTCTCGGTCTGCGCTGCAATGGCAGATAAGCTGAGTAAGCCTTCTTTAGCTAATGCGCCTAGCTTGGCATAACCGCGTGCAGACTTCTCTGATAATCGTGCATTGACCAGCAGCACAGGAATCGATTGTTGTTTGCAGCCAGCAATCAAATTAAACCAAAGTTCGGTTTCCATTAGTACGCCGATGACTGGCTTAAAGTGCTTTAAAAAGCGGCTGACCGCAAAAGGCACGTCATAAGGTAAATAAACGCGTTGAACGGTATTTCCAAATAATTGCTCGCTAGTGGCGCGTCCGGTAGGTGTGGTGTGTGTGAGTAATAGTTGGTGTTTTGGGTATCGTTGCAGGAGTGCTTTGACTAAGGGTTCTGCTGCACGTGTTTCGCCAACTGAAACGCAGTGCAGCCAAATGACTGGCTGTTGTAGTGGTGTCGCATAAAAACCGTAACGTTCGCGCCAGTGTTGCAGATACTCGGGTTGCCTTCTCGCACGCCACAATAATTTAAGCACGGTGAATGGCAGTAGTAGATAAAGCAAAAAAGTATAAACGTTACGCGTCATGTCGCTATTTTCGCACATATTTTTTTATACGTATCTGTGTGTAGTTTTTGGCGCTAATATTGCCGTAAGTCAACGCTGATAAGGCACTTGAATTTTGCAAGCGTAATTACGCTTATTTTTACTGAATTTTATGAAATAAATATCTTGACCGACCACTACTAAATGATTAAATTGTTAAAAAAACACAAGATGTTGTGGTTTAAAAGTTTTAGCCCTGCTGCACTAGGTAGCCGGTAGATGGTTAGAAATACAAAATATTTAAAGAAAATATAGGCTTAGCTCAATAGCGCTTAAGATGAATTTTAAGCTGCGATTTAAGTCAACTAATAAGGAGTTTAATTCATGCTTAAAGCTGTTGAGACCGCAAAAAAATCTGATGTGGATAATATGAATGTAGAAAAAGAGATCCCAATTCAACCAGTGTCACTTGATATTTGGGATAAAAAGTATCGCCTTAAATCTAAGCAAGGTGAAAATGTTGACCAGAATATGGATGACTCCTATTCACGCGTAGCGCGTGCCTTGGCTGATGTTGAGGTGGAAGAAAAACGTGCCGAGTGGCATGAGAAGTTTTTGTGGGCATTGCGTCGTGGCGCTATTCCAGCAGGTCGTATTACTTCTAATGCAGGTGCTTTAGAGCATAAGCCAGCAACATCCACCATCAATTGCACAGTATCTGGCGTGATTGAAGACAGCATGGACAATATCCTCGGCAAAGTACACGAGGCAGGCTTAACCCTTAAAGCTGGCTGTGGTATTGGCTATGAGTTCTCTACATTGCGTCCAAAAGGTGCATTTGTAGCGGGTGCTGGCGCTTATACAAGCGGCCCACTCTCTTTTATGGATATCTACGACAAGATGTGTTTCACCGTGTCTAGCGCGGGTGGTCGTCGTGGTGCGCAAATGGCAACGTTTGATATTTCACATCCTGACGTTACAGACTTCATCAAAGCAAAACGTGAAAATGGCCGTTTACGCCAATTCAACTTGTCATGCCTGATTACCAAAGAATTCATGGAAGCGGTAAAAGCAGATTCAGAATGGAAACTGGCTTTCCCTGTTACAGAAAAAGAAGCGATTATTGACGGCCTGAACGTGAATGACAATGCGCAAGTAGTATGGCGCGAGTGGCCAGTGAAAGGTAAATACCTCACTAAAACAGAAGGTATGGATGCAGGAAAAGTCGCTTGCCGCGTGTATAAAACCATCAAGGCACGCCGTTTGTGGGATGTGATTATGTCCTCAACCTACGACTTTGCTGAACCGGGCTTTATTTTGATTGACCGCGTCAATGAAATGAACAACAACTGGTTCTGCGAAAACATCCGTGCAACCAACCCATGTGGTGAGCAACCACTTCCACCTTATGGCGCTTGTTTATTGGGCTCTGTGAACCTGACACGCTTTGTGAAAAAACCATTCACTGATGAAGCTTATTTCGACTGGAAAGAGTACCACGATGTGGTAGCGATTTTCACACGTATGTTGGACAACGTGGTTGAAATCAATGGTCTGCCATTGCCACAACAACGTGAAGAAATTGCACGCAAGCGCCGTCACGGTATGGGTTATTTGGGTTTAGGCTCAACCCTTACCATGATGAAAATGAAATACGGTGAAGAAGACTCACTCAAGTTCACGGATGAAGTTACTCGTGTGATGGCTGAAGTGGGCTGGGAAGTTGGCGTACAACTTGCGACTGAAAAAGGCGCAGCACCAATCATGGACGAGAAGTTTGAAGTCACTGCCGATATGTTGGCAAAACGCCCAGAAATGGCGGCAGACGGTATTAAAGTCGGTCAAAAAATCGCAGGTAAAGTGCTGTTAGGTAAATACAGCCGTTATATGCAACAGTTCCCAGAAGGCTTGCGTAATCAAATCGCCACCAAGGGCGTGCGCTTTACGCATCATAGTTCAATTGCACCAACTGGCACGATCTCACTTTCACTGGCTAACAACGCCAGCAACGGTATTGAACCAAGCTTTGCGCACCACTATGCACGTAACGTGATTCGTGAAGGCAAAAAATCAAAAGAGAAAGTCGATGTATTCTCTTATGAGTTGTTAGCCTACCGCGAATTGATTAATCCAAATGCGATGCCATTCAGCGATAAAGAAGATGAAAAGTTGCCAGATTACTTCTTGGATTCATCTACTATTCAAGCCAAAGCGCACGTGGATATTCAAGCCGCAGCGCAAAAGTGGATTGATAGCTCAATCTCAAAAACCATCAACGTGCCTACAGACTATGATTTTGAAGACTTCAAAAACATCTATCTCTACGCATACGATAAAGGCCTGAAAGGCTGCACCACATTCAGATTCAACCCTGAAGCGTTCCAAGGCGTATTGGTGACTGAGAAAGACTTAGAAAACACCACCTACAAATTCACGCTAGAAGACGGCACCGAGCTAGAAGTAAAAGGTAATGAAGAGATTGAATACGATGGTGAAATTCACTCAGCAGCCAACCTTTATGATGCGTTAAAAGAAGGCTATTACGGCAAGTTCTAAATTTAGCTGCTTAAAACTACGATGCTCACGATTGCGTTGTTAAAGAATGGTTTTAAATCCTCATGTACTTCTATGTACACTCCGGTTCAAAACCATTGTTTGCCTAGCACTCGTATCGCACGTAACGTTTTAATTCAGCTAAATTAGCAAATTAATCCCCTCGCCCGCAGGCGGGAGAGGGCTAGGGTGAGGATGGTCTCACTTAAAATGCGAGAGCAGAAATCTCGTCAGGAGAAAAAAATGGCAGTTAAAATTGAAAAGAAAATCGTTGGCTACGCGCTAGTGAGCGAGCAAGACAAAAAAGACGCAGAAGCCAAAGCCGCTGAGCAAAGTTCTGGCTCAAAAAATGTAATCCAACTCGGTGAGCCATTAAGCCGCCCAGACAAATTAGTCGGCAACACCTACAAAATCAAAACACCAGTCACAGAGCATGCACTCTACATCACCATTAACGATGTGGTGATGGACGAAGGCACACCACGTGAGCATCGCCGTCCATTCGAGATATTCATCAACTCCAAAAACATGGAGCACTTTCAATGGATAGTAGCGCTAACGCGCGTGATGTCAGCCGTGTTCCGTAAAGGTGGCGATGTGACTTTCTTGGTAGAAGAGCTGAAAAGCGTGTTTGAACCAAGCGGCGGCTACTTCAAAAAAGGTGGCAAGTTCGTACCGAGCTTGGTTGCTGAAATTGGCGAAGTGGTTGAGCAACACCTGCAAGAAATCGGCATGCTGAAAAAACCAGGCTTAGATCAACACCAACAAAAACTGGTCGATGAGAAAAAAGCAGAATACTTGGAAAAACACGCTAAACCAGGTGAAGAAGTGAATAGTGAAGGCTTCCCAAAAGGCGCACAGCTTTGCAATAAGTGTAATACCAAGGCCTCGATTATTATGGACGGGTGTTTGACTTGTTTGAACTGTGGTGAGAGTAAGTGTGGTTAATATTAACTAAATAAAAAGGAGTTTCGGTGTTTGTGGGATACCCCATAAGCGGCTAGTTTTACCTCATAAGTCGCTAGTACCAACCGCATAAATTACTAGTAAAAAAGCCTGATAATTTCAGTTTTTTTTATATTTGTAAGCCTTAACAATTTTTATTGAATGATCATAATATCTAACGACAACTCATCACCCTCAATCGGTTAACAGTGACCTCAATTCAAACATTAGACCAGAATAAAATGACCGCAAAAATAACCATCGAAAAAGCAACTGCGGACAACTCCCATGAAGTTGCTGTAATGGTTGGTGAGTTGCTGAGTGAAATTATGAGTGTCATTGGTGTTCAAGCGTTTAACTTTGATTTAGAAGAAACAGCGAATAGACTCAAAGACTTTCTCAAGAGCGAAAAATACTTCGTATTTATCGCTCGGGATGATGGTGGAAATGCAATTGGGTTCGTGGCACTGTATGAAAGCTATGCTCTTTACGCAGAAGGTTGTTTTGGCACCATGCCAGAGCTTTATGTTCGTCCAGAATTCCGCTCAAATCATGTAGGGCTTCATCTCGTATCGCAAGCAAAGTCATTCGGTGCATCACTGGGCTGGAAACGATTAGAAGTTACAACACCACCCCTTCCGCAGTTTGATAAAACGTTAGCATTTTATGAGCGTGAAGGTTTTGCTATTACTGGTGGTCGCAAGTTAAAGGTTGCTCTATGAGCTGCATAACCTAACCCATCTCCGGAGACTGTCCCCACATGTTAAGTAAAATCTCATAACACCCGTTTTACGGGTGTTATTGAGTTTCTGCCTCTACGTTTATTCCCTTAACTTTAACGCTTAAAACTTGCGCTGGCTTCATTTCGGCATAAAGAGGTTTAATAACCCCTATTATTTGAGTTTTAAGAAATGGTTAGCACTCGAAAACTGACAAGTACATAACAAATAATTTAGCCGTATTAATTGTAAATTTCCCCTTTAAATGATTAATGAGCTTTAGTGGTGCAAATTTAATCTTAGGTTGAATATAAGACATAACTAAGCTGCAAGTAAAAAAGCCTGGATAACTTCAGGCTTTTTTATCTTTAAGTCTTAACAGTTCTTATTGAATTATCAACACGTATCTAACTAATTCATCGCCTATAGCAAAGACCACGCTGACCGACAAGACTTGGGGGACATCGTTGAAGAGTTTTATGACAAACATTAGCCTAAATTTCACACTACAAGCTAATTTGTAGTGAGGCCACCATCAATGTTAAAAATGGCTCCAGTTACCCACTTTGCATAATCTGATGCCAGATATACAGCAGCCCCTCCTACATCTCTTGGTGTTCCAATTCGACCTAGCGGATAAATCGTCTCAATCATTTCTTTAAACTTCCTTGCTGAATCCACAGACATTTTTTCCAAAGCATTGCGTACCAATTGAGTATCAACAGTTCCAGGAGCAATCGCATTGACTCGAATCCCGCTCACACCCAATTCAATAGCCAGTGCTTTTGTAAATGAATCTATCGCTCCTTTTGTCAAGGAATAAGCCGTCGATGTCCTTCCAGGAATCATTCGATGAGAAAAATAGGAGGAAATATTAATGATATTGCCCTTCCGTTTAACCAGCGCAGGTAACAAGCTTTGCGAAAGAAAATATGGCGCTTTGACGTTAAGGTTAATAAGAGCATCGAATTCATCAAACGTTACATCTTCAAACGGTGAGAATATGCCGGATCCAGCATTGTTGACTATGATATCTAAATCCGGCCAAATTGTGGCAATCCGATTTGCTGTTTCTGAAACTGCAGAACAATTAGACAAATCTGCTGAAATGCAATGTATCTTTTGATCACTAATAGCTGAAAGCTGGCAGCGAGCATCCTCTAATTTTTTTTTACTGCGAGCAATGATCAGTACATCTGCACCATTTTCAATAAATGACTTAGCAATGCCAAAACCAATACCATCGCTGCCACCAGTAATTACTGCTCTTTTATTCTGTAATTGACGCATGTTCAGTCCACTAGGTAAGTCACAACTTCGTTGTCCATTAGTACCGGAACAACGATCAGATTCTTTTCATGGATGTAGAAAATATCGGCCGCACCTTTTTTAGAGGTAATTGTTTTTTCGATTTGACCTTTTTCATTGATCAGAAAAATTTCACCTTTTAAAAAATCACTTATCAACCATTTATTTTTGGAGTAGCGGGCAATGCCATCCATGTTGATCCAGCGCTCATGCTGCTTGAAGGTCTCGATTTTTTTGGTTTTCAGGGATATTTTCTTGAGATTACCTGTTGTTTCTGTCGTAAAGTCCGGCTTGGGATTTTTACCTCAACTAGCAACATAGAGATAGTCGTTTTCTGCCCATAATCCGTTGGGTGAATTCAACTCAGGACTATCCAGCCAAATTTTTAGTTCACCACCATCTAAAGTGTAAATACGATTTCCTGTCCAGTCAGATACAAATATCTTTCCATTTTTGTTGATAGAGATGCCATTAAGTATCATTGAACCATTTGCAGGATAACGAGCAACCACCTTCCCGCTTACAACATTAATTACAACCAACTCATTCACATCGGCGACATAAAGCTTGTTCTCATAAAGAGCAAGCCCTTTAGGGGAGTCTAGCCCGACAACCCAGTTTATATCTATCAGCTTTCCTGTTCCATCAATCAAACCGATACTTCCGTTGCCATCAGGCTTCGTAATTGAGCCATTTATATTTGAAATATAAAATCGATCACGGGCTGCATCATATTCCACGGATTCCGGCATTTTTAATCCAGAGGTGCTCCAAACCGGCTCAGAGGCGATTGCATGGCAATTGAAGAGTAGCGCAACTATTATGCTAGCGGCATTTACAATAGGTTTCATTACATAATCCATTTTTTATAAGTCCTTATCTAAGTCGTCACTGTTACTAAAATTAATGCTTGCTGCATCGAGAGTTCAATGAGGGTTTGATAGATGCCTACCGATTCCTCCATGCGATAAGTTTGTGAACACAGATAAAATAGGTTTAGCGAAAAGGCATTGCCAAGCACTAAATTAATAATCACCTCATAAAGGTTAAATCAGATTAATTAGCGTTGTATTTTTTTGCAGCTTTTAATTTTCTTGGATGTGGCTGCTTATTTTCAACATAATATTTGAACTCTTCAAGAAGCTCATTTCCCATTTTTGACATCATCATTTTCATCATGGGTTGCATTATTTTGCCCATAACGCCACCTAATTGAATATCCATGCGCATATACAGTTTTGATTGCTCTTGTCCTACAGATAATAATTTCCAAGTATTGGTTGCCTGTTTCACCATAAATGGCATTCCTTCTGCAACTTGGTAAGATAAAAAATGGTTTTCATTTGAATATTGCAATAATTTTTCTTTCAATTTACCCATAGATGTAGCACATCCTCTTTCAGAGCAAGACGCGCCGTTAATTCCGCGACCTGCCCCTTCTGAATGATTCACAGCAGAAGCCCATATATAAGCATCAGTAAATTCGATACCTAGCACTTTCCAAGCAACTTCGATGTTTGTATTGACAGTAATATCTTTTTCTATAATCATCGCTCGCCCCATTAAGATTGAATTGTTGTAATACAAAGTTACAGTCTTGTCGTTCGCTTATGATTCCGCTACATAGGGCTTGCGCAAACAATATCGATTGACTTGAATCCAATATTGCGCAGCGGAATAATTTCAGCATATGCTTTGCTGCTAAAGATTGCGTCAACAGCCCTTTCTGAAGGGAAGTCCATTACGAGAAAGACGCTGTATTTTTTGTGACCGACCACGGCTCGCGTGACTTTGACGCGGCGAATAACTTCACCGCCGCCGTTGATCAGCATGGGTATGGCTTGCTTCATATATTCCTGCGCCGCCGGCATATGATCAGGATTAAAAACGGCAGTTACGATAATTGTGGTTTTAATAGACATCTGCTGGTATTCCTTATAGTTGGATCTTGTTGAATTGACCAACGTACTTTAATTGATATAATGCGTATTATGAATGCCATTAAATACATAAATAATGCTAAATCGTACGGAATTGATGCATTTTCTCCAATATTGCAACTGCTTAAATTAAATGCCAATGTTTATTTTAATGCCAAGGCTTGTGGCAATTGGCGCATTAATGAACACACATTGGACGCCACATGTTTTCACATTGTGACCATGAATAGCTGTGTACTGGATGTTCCTGGGCACTTTAATGGTGTGTTAAATTGCGGTGATTTGGTTATATTGGTCTCTGCTGATGGATGGAGAGAGTATCGCTGACACAGCAAATAAAGTTGGTTACCGATCTGAGTCCGCTTTTTCGCGGGTATTTCAAAAGATGTTCTTGGTGTCCGCGGGTAAGGTACGTAGGGGTCTCACTTCTGAATTTTAAACTTCTACATTGAGCCATGGGTTGAAGTTGACTTGTCAGATATGCACGCGTAACAATCTAAATCTTCACGATTTCTTTTCGCTTCTAGGCGAGTTACTTTCTTTTGCTTGCTCAAAAGTAAGTAACCAAAGAATACCCGCAAGGTGCATCCCAGCCGCTTGTTTCCTGTGAGCTCGGCGCAGTAGTAGGGGAACTGTGCGTTACCACATAATAGGTGGCACTCAACGGTCAGCCATTTTTGGCCGCATTGGCCATGATGCAAAAGTAACGGCACTGATGACTAATGCCCCGCCAATCAGTTGAGCCTGATTTGGGTGTATGCCTTCAAATGTAGCAATAATCATTGATGAAACCGGTACAAGGTTCAGAAAAATAGCAGCTTGCGATGCGCCCAGCTTGGCAATGCCGGCATTCCAAAGTAGATAAGCCAACACACTTCCCCCTATCGTCATCAAGAGAAGAGCACTTCCAGCGTGAGGGCTTGGGATGATGAATTTCTCACCGCTGGCGAGCGCTACTGCAGTCAGGGCTAGAGCACCCACGATCATAATGCCTGTGGTAGCGGCAATGCTGCTGATATCCTTCGGCATTAGCTTGCGCGCAAAGACGTTGTAGAAAGCCCAGCTAATATTGGCTGCGAATATCAGCCAGTCGCCACTCGCAATGTGTAAATGTGCACCAGCACCCAATACCACGATTCCAACGCCGAGCACGCCGATAGGGAATCCAAGCAATTGACGTTTGCTTGGTTGCTGTTGAAGGAAAACGTAAGCAAGTAAAGTCGTGATTAGTGGATTCAGCGCCATAATTAGCGCACCGTTAGCGGCGGACGTGCTCTGCATGCCCAAAAAGAAAAATAGGTTGAATCCGAACACGCCCATCAATCCCAGAATCACGTAAGTCCGTATATAACGCAAAGGAACATTTTCCCCACGGTAAAGGGTGATAGCCAGCATGATTACGGCGGCAATCAGAAAGCGACTTGCACCAGCCACATAGGGATGCATTTCGGCAACCACAGGTTTTGCCAGATTGAAGTTGGCTCCCCAAAAGATCGTCGCTAAGGCAGTTAACAGGTAGGTCTTAAACAGCGTCAAAATGATTTTCCTTTTTCCTAATCCTGTTGAATCAATCCGCAAGCCAGTTGGTTCGAGAGATAGATGGAGTCTCGGATAGGTTGTTTTCCATCTGTAAAGTATTAAGCGGCTTATTAGCCTATTGCTAAGCCATTAACACTAGTATGCTGCCAGCCATCATGACTACACAAGCGAGTAATTTTCTGGTGATGTGCTTTTCATTAAAGACTTTGTAGCCAGCAAACACTTGAAAAATCATGCCTAGCTGAAATAGCGCAAGCGCATAAGCTACCATCATTTTAGCTAATAGTAGCAAGGTAAGGTATTGCATGATGAAGACCATTACACCAATCATAAAAATGGTGTGGATGTGTGTTTTTGATGCTTTTAGGTCACCTCGCATGCCGCCAGTTAGAAAGAGTTGGTTGCTTAACAACACGAGTGGCAAGCCCATGAGTGACCAAAACACCATGGTTTCTAGTGCGCCGCCATACACTACCGATTTTTTAAGAAAAACTGTGCCGATGGCAAATAAGAGAATGGATAGAAATCTTGCCTGTACGCCTTTGTCTTTGAGCAGGTTCAAGATTCTGTTGGCTTTAAAGCCGCCTGTGGATGGTGTGAGGTAATAACTGCCTGTAATGATGATAAACACGCCGATTAAGCCTTGCAGGCTAGGTATTTCATGCAGAAATACGATGGCTAACAGCATGGATGCGACGACTTTGTATGCGTTTAGCGGGCCAAAGACTGAAAGCTCGGTTTTAGAGAGTGACATCACCAAAAACATCCAGCCACCCACATCAAAAAGTGATGCTAGAAATGCATTTAGCCAGAATGCTTGGCTTAATTGGCCAAGTTCAATCATGTCTAAAAGCGGCGTGGCGAAGAGGCTTAGAACAAAGTAAGTGGTGGCGACAATGTAAAATGGGTGCAGGCCTTGATGCGCTAACTTTTTTTGATAGATGTTGGAGGCTAATGAAAATATCAGGCGACCGAAAATGTAAGCTAATTCCACTGTAATGAATGCGCTTAGCGCTTTGCCTGAGTTTGTATGAGGGCGTAATTTTAACCTTTAATTCATAAATAGCTTATCAAGACTTATCGATTAAATGCCAGCAATGGCAGATATATTCTTACCCAACAGGCTGAAACAAATTGACGGTCTATGTGAATTAAGGCTAAATCTCACTCAGTTTATTGATTCAACATTCCACTTTATTCGCAAAAGCCGCTCTCAACACTATGATTGCCAACATTACTGAAATTCATGCCGTTTCTGAAGCCATCCGCGATGCGGTTGCGCCTGTGTTTTTATTGACGGGGATAGGCTCTATTCTCGGCGTGTTAAGTGGCCGTTTGGGGCGGGCTATAGACCGTGCGCGCTTGCTTAATGATATGTCAGAGAGGCGTGAGAAGGTGAGGCATGAGTTGATTATTATAGTGAGGCGCACCAAATGGCTACGCCGTGCGATTGGTTTAGCAACATTGGCGGCTTTATGTGTGTGCGTGTCGATTGCAAGCCTGTTTATTTCAGTAGAGACAGGTTTCAAAATGCCGCATGTGGTGTTGATTACATTTATTTCATCGATGTTTTCGGTGATTTTTGCATTGCTATGTTTTCTGCGTGAGATTGTGCTGGCCTCGCGTGAGGTGATTGTGCCATTTAAGCATGATTAAATGTGCATTAAACGGTGAGTAACTGTAGCAGGCAGACCAATTTTGTTAATTATATAAAGGCTCTGTTGACTGCGGTGCTTGTTCTCAGTATAGTGCCGACCTTCGGCGTGTAGCGTAGCCTGGTAGCGCGCCTGCTTTGGGAGCAGGATGTCGGGAGTTCGAATCTCTCCACGCCGACCAGATTTAAATAAGATTGAATAATTGGTGGCAGATACCAATTAACTAAAAGGGAGCTTAGGCTCCCTTTTTTGTTGCAGTAGAACAATGAGGTTAGTTTTCATTGGCTTCCTATAACGGTTTTTTCGTGCTTAGCCAGCATAGCCGTCAAAATACTACTTTTGGAATATGGCGACTGCGATCTACTTAACCCGCCTACTAACTTGTGATGCAATTATGCATACTATCGAATACAACTCTGACAACTAGTCGCACGTTATAAAACGCTAAGTACACTTTCACGTCGACCGCACCTTTTCTTGACAGTACCATGGCTAGCCATGCCTTTATACAGGGCACTTTTGCACGTATTTAGCTATTCCGGACGCCTGTATCAAATACGGTATAATCAAATGGTGATTTCAATCATCATTTGGATAAATAAGGGAGCATGGATATGCGTAACATTATCTTAACCGCGCTGATTGTACTTGCCGCTGTGTTTGCAATGCAAAATATGCATCCAGTCGAATTAGTGTTTATCGTTTGGTCGATACAAACTGTAGTAGCTTTAGCGATTATCGTTTCTCTTGCGTTAGGCATGCTGATTGGGGCGCTGCTGGTACTACCTGCCGTCATGCGTAACAAACGTAGAGTTAAGCAGTCTGTTCGCCATGCTACGGAGTTAGAAAATTCTTTAAAAGAGCAGCAATCTGCTTCTAAAGCTAGAGATGATTTTTCAGGAACACCTTAATCATGTCTCAACTAAACGCATCTCTAGCATGGTTGTATAACGCAACGTCCCTTACATGGTTCACCATCGGCTCTACTCCCATCAATTTAGCTAACGTGTTTGGCTTGGTGATTATTCTGACCATCGTTTGGTGGGCGGCACATGCCATAGAAGCGTTATTTTTCCGACTTTCTAAAATTAGCGATGGTACAACGCTTAGCGCTTCTGCCATCTATGCGCTGAGCCGGATTTCACGCTACATTGTCTGGTTTCTAGGTATCACAATTGGCCTTAAATTTATCGGCTTTGATATTGGCAGCCTTGTGTTAATGGGGAGTGCTCTGGGTGTTGGGATTGGTTTTGGGCTGCAAAATATTTTTAGTAATCTGGTTTCTGGCATCATCATCCTAATTGAACGTACGCTGAAAGTGGGAGACTTTGTTGATATACAGTCTGGCGTAATGGGGCATGTAAGTGAAATCAATATGCGCTACACACGCATTACCACAAATGATGCGGTTGATATTATTGTACCTAACTCAGAGTTCATTAATGGTCGTGTAATCAACTGGACCTATGGAAACATGCTAAGGCGCATGCATATTCCATTTGGTGTTGCTTACGGTGTAGATAAAGAAGTGGTTCGTGCCGCCGCACTTAAAGCCGCCAACAAGCTGGCTTTCACCGTAGACGATGCGAATCATCATACTGATGTATGGTTAACTAAATTTGGCGACAGTAGTCTGGATTTTGAACTGGTTGTTTGGGTCGGATTAGAAGGCGTGCAAGCGCCGGCAATGGTGCTTGCCAAGTATTTATGGGAAATCGAAACAGAACTGCGTAACGCGGGTATCGAAATTCCATTCCCGCAACGAGATATTCATCTGCGCGGCGGGTCAATTGACGTTAATCTGGTGAACAAATGAGGTCCGAATTAACTGATCGGGCTTGAGTTGAGTGAGCGCAGACATACGTGCATAGATGAAATCTTGCTATCTTAAAAACTACTTGCGTCACTCACTGCTTGGTTTTTGGTTGTCAGCAATCGTCGCATGAATCATTCCCATTACTAACAACCAAAAACGCATACGACTAAGGCTTACATTTTTAAGGTCTACATTTATAGAGATCAAAAGTACGCTCACCATACACTAAGGTGCCGCCATTGACGATAGTATCCGCGTGAGCATCTACGGCGCTGTTGCGCCCCAGTTGCAATAAGTTGCTTTCTACGGCTTCGGTACTACGAGTAATAAATCCAACTTTGGAGAGAACACTTACGGTGGCCTTCCCCTTTGATTCACAATGCGCAACTTGATTTTTATCCGCAACTGATACGCGGTCAGAACCCAATCGCTCATCAATAAGCTGGCTAGCACAACCAGTTAATACGCCAATGGCAGCAAATACTAATGTGAGCTTGTAAAATTGCATGCGATCTCCTCGATCAATTAAATTACTTGTTGTGTAAATGCCTGATTACAACGATGCTGCATCGAGGTCAACTGCATTTTACTTAGCATCAAATACTGGGTCAGCTCAGTGAATTAGCGTTATTGCCTGTATTTAGATAGACCTTAGTCGATGGTGCGGCGTTGATAACTTTGTCGAGTATATTACCATCGGAATCAAGGTAAATTAATGCAGGTAAATCAGTCTCTGACAATTTTAATGACTTTAACATTTCTAAACGGTTATTGGTCTTGAGCACTAACAAAACAGGTTTGTCTTTTGGGTTTTCTCTGGCTTTACCAGACAGCAACCAAGCGGTATCGGCAGCGACTTTGCCAGGCTCTGTCACCGCGACGATAAGGTTATCTTGATGTTTAACGGCTTGCGATGCGATTGTACGATTCACTGCTTGTGATGCAATTGTGCGATTAATATTAGTGGAATTTGTTTCACCAGCCATTACATTCGTCACAAAAGCCAGAGATAAAGCTGCAAAAATAATAGAACGCTTCATGGTATAGCTCCTTTTAGATAAAAAAGACCTCACTACTTAATGAGTAGCTACTTTTTGGGCTTGTTATTAATTAAGCGTAAGGTGTAGTTGAGACAAAAGGCAAATGCTTAACGTTCAATGAATATGCAAGATGATTCTTTTGCAGACGATAATGGTTAGTAACCGCTTGATAAGTTTACGCCCAGATTTTCTACTCGATGACAATGGGATAGCCATTTTCATAGTCTCAGCAGTCGATATATAAAAGGCCACCATAACGTATGGTGGCCTTTTATATAAGTGGCTAGCTCATCGTAAATTTACTCTTGTCATAATAATTACATAAAAAATCGTTAAATTACTCATCAAGAATATTTTGAGAAAAATTAAATGAAAGCGCTTCAAATGAATTCAAAAGCTGGCTTGTCTGAAATTGAAGCTGAGTTTATTGCCAAAAACCTACTCATAGAAGTTCCCATACTGACCCCTAACCATACGAATGATGATGTTTTCAATCTGTTTAAAGACTATACCGATGTCGTTGGTTTGCCTGTGGTTGAGAGCGGGAATCCTATAGGACTTATCAATCGCAATATCTTCATGGATGGAATGGCTAAACCATTCCATAGAGATCTGTTCAATAGAAAGAGCTGCATTGCCTTTATGGACAAGAGTCCATTGGTGGTTCCTGAAGACATGAGTATTCAGGAACTTAGTTTTAGAGTTGTTAACTCGGGTAGAAAAACCCTTAATGACGGTTTTATTATCACGAACAATGATGGTGAATATTTAGGTGTTGGTACCGGCGAGGATCTCGTCAAAGTTGTCACTAACCTGCAAGCTGAAAAGAATCGTTTGGTCATGGAAAGTATCAACTATGCGAGCGTGATTCAAAAGTCCTTTTTACGTAGCTCGAAAGAAGATTTAGCTGCATGCCTCAAAGATTTCTATATGCACTGGGAGCCTAGAGACAAAGTCGGTGGCGATTATTATGTATGCAAGAAATTTGACGATGGTTTCTTTTTTGCACTCATCGATTGTACTGGGCATGGTGTACCTGGTGCCTTTATGACGTTGATTATGGCCTCGTTTATTGACCATATTTTGCTTGAGGATAACCGTCACGACCCTGCAGGCGCTTTGGCAATTATGAATAAAAAAGTAAAAACCGCATTGGGTCAAATGGAAGATGTAAACCCACTAATGCCTGAAGAGTCCAGATTTGCAAAACTAATCAGCAAAGATGGTTCTGATGATGGTATGGATGCTGCATTTTTTTGGGTCAGCCTGACAGATAAAAAAATAACATACGCAGGTGCAAAAACACCGATCTTTTATATTGGAGAAAATGACGAAGAAGTTTCAGTTGTTGATCCGGATAGAAAAGGTGTTGGGTATGTAGATACACCTTACGATTTTTCTTGGACGAATAAAGAGATATTAATCACCCAAGGGATGAGTGTTTATTTGACTACGGATGGCATTATTGACCAGATAGGTGGCCCAAAAAACATTGCATTCGGTAAAAAAAGATACTCAAACATTCTGTTAGAACATCATGCAAAACCGATGCTGGAACAGGAGGAGATTCTGATGAATGCTTTTTATGAGTATCAAGGTAAGCAAAAGCGACGGGACGATGTAAGTTTAATGGGGTTTAGGCTCTAAATTGGAGGTTGTGTGGAAATAGATTTATTCGGTTCATTTCAAGACGACGCAGATAAGAAAGGCATTGTTTTTTATTATAGCGGCGCACTTTCTCAGAATGTAATCGCAACGATGGGCGACATTTTAAAACAACGGCTTGATAACAATGATGCCAAGAGTGCGGTTACTAAAAAGCTGTTTTCAAGCTTTATTGAAATGATCCAAAACGCGCTCCATTACTCACCGCTGGTTCCAGATTCAAGTTCTGAGAAGATTGGCGCAGTAGCTGTAGGGAAAGTTGAGGATCATTTTTATATTGTTTGTGGAAACCTGGTAGATAAAAAATACATAAGCAGAATTACTTCAAAGATTGAAGCTGTAAACAGCATGAGCAGAGATGAGGTTAAGCAGGCTTATCGTATGCAACTTAAGAACGATCACCATAGCGATGATGACATCAGTAAAGGCGCAGGCTTAGGCCTATTAACTTTGGCTAGGGATTCAATCTCACCCATTGAATATTCATTTAAAGATGTTTCAGGCTATGAGAATGAGTATTCCGAATTACATTTAAAAACAATTTTTTAAGGAAATTATCATGAAAGATTTATACATATCGCGAACATCTGACTCTCCAGAAGTTGATTTTAAGTATTCAATAAATCAACTCAATATTTCTGGAGAGGCTTTCCCTGAAGATGCTAACTCGTTTTTTTACCTGACCTGCCCCCAATAACACTACCACCAGATTCTGAAAAAAGTCCGTTTAAAAATCATATTACTTGCCTTAGTTTCTGCGCATAGATTGCAGGTGGGATTCGCCCACAACTACTATGCGGTCTAACTTCGTTATAATCTTTACGCCAGCTTGCAATAGTTTTCTTTGCTTGCGCCAAGGTCTCAAACCATTGCTCGTTTAAACATTCATCTCGGAATTTACCATTGAATGATTCAATATAGGCATTCTGGGTTGGTTTGCCTGGTTGAATCAGTAAATGCTCAATACCGTTAGTGTGCATCCATGCCATAAATACACGACTGGTAAACTCGGGGCCAC
>MLJW01000111.1_pt1 | contig 88462 bp, 97 predicted proteins | sample 888231 | NCBI WGS metagenome assembly MLJW01 (sample SAMN05788063, study PRJNA343431) | mine drainage metagenome | isolation source: sample collected from the inflow into an acid mine drainage treatment plant... | place: Germany: Lusatia, lignite mining district
GGAGAACTGCCGCACCGCGCGGATGTAGCTGCTCTGTGTCTTTGGCGAAAACTTGCGCATCCGCATGTCGTCGATCATGCGTTGCCGCAGCGGCGTGATGCCTTGAGTCGGTGAGTCCATGGTTCTGCTCCTTTGGATGACGAGGCCGTTTGCCTCAGTTCCAAAATAGACAGAACCCTGTCTGAATCACATGCCTACGTTACAACGAAGCTCCCCTACCGCGCGAGCGGTTTAGTCCATCGCAAGCGTGCCGTCAGCCGGAGCCCTTTTCTTTTTGATTTTCCGAGGAGTAAATCATGACGCAGACCGTTAAAACCCAACACCAGACTGCTGCCGCGGCCGCCCCGACCATCGCCATCCGCAAGAGCTGCAATCCGGACGGCATCGGTCTCTCGCACTACGTGCTGATGGACAAGAAAGCGGCCAAATGACGGCAGCCCTTCTGAACCGGGCCGACGCCGGCCCGGTGCTTGTTCCCGTGGACATCGGCCACGATATCTACGCCGCGCTCACCGACCCGAACACGGCTTTCTGGGCGCTGGTCGACAAGACCCGCATCGCCGAATCGCTGGCCGATGGCCCGCTGCTCGATGCCTACCGCGCCAAGGCCGACAGCTTTGCCCGCGAACTGCAGGCGCTGCGCTTCGAGCTGAAACCCTCAGGCGTCTACCTCAACCCGACCGAGCGCTGCAACCTCGACTGCACCTACTGCTACCTGCCCGGCGAGCAGCGCAGCGGCGGCAGCCACATGCCGGCTGCAACGCTGATCGCCTCGCTCGGCCGGCTGCGCGACTACTTCCGCTCGGTCATACCGGAAGGGCGCAAGCCGCGCGCCATCTTCCACGGCGCCGAGCCGCTGATGAACAAGGCCGCGGTGTTCGCTGCCATCGACGAATTCGCCGACGATTTCACCTTCGGCCTGCAGACCAACGGCACCCTGCTCGACAGCGCGGCGGTGGACTTCCTCACCGCGCGCAAGGTCAGCATCGGTCTCTCGCTCGACGGACCCTTCGCAAGCATCACCGACGCTACGCGCCGCACCTGGGGCGGCAAGAGCGTGCACGACAAAGTGCTCTCGGCGATGAAAAAGCTGAAGGGCTATGGCTCGTGGAGCGTCATCACCACCTGCACCACCGAGAATCTGCCTCACCTGACGCAGATGGTCGAACTCTTCCACGCTCAAGAAGTGCCGACCTGCATGCTCAACACGGTGCGCTGTACCCTGCCCGGCGCGCGCGGCGTCAAGCCGGCAGACGGCGACATGGCCAGGGCCTTGTTTGCTGCCATGGATCGCACCCACGAGCTCTACCGCGAAAGCGGACGCAAGCTCGTGGTCGCCAACTTCGCCAACATCCTGATAGCCATCCTCGCTCCGACGGCACGACGGTTGATGTGCGATATCTCGCCCTGCGGCGGCGGCCGTGCCTTCTTCGCCCTGGCGGCCGACGGCGGTCTCTACCCCTGCAGCGAGTTCATTGGCCTGCCGCGCTTCAGGGGCGGCAATCTGCTGGACGAAGGCGGGGTCGAAGCGGCGCTGGCCTCCGCTGCTTTCCAGACAGTGACGAGGCGCGATGTCGACACCTTCAGCCCCTGCGGCGAGTGCGCCATCCGCCACTTCTGCGGTTCGCCCTGCCCGGCCGAGGCCCACGAGATGAACGGCGGCATGGAGAAAATCGGTGCCTTCTGCGAGTTCTACCAGGAGCAGGTCAACTACGCCCTGCGCCTGGTCGCCGACGGTAAAGCCGACGACTACCTGTGGGATGGGTGGGACGAGGACACCGAGACGGTGTTCGATCTGGCGATGTAGCTCAGATCCTTGCTTCGGGGCCGCGATGGAAGATCAGGTCTTCGACCGGTCGGCCGCCGACGAGATGCTCGCGTACCACGCGCTGCAGATTCTCCGGCGTGATGTTGTAGTACCAGATGCCATCGGGCTGCACACAGAGGATCGGTCCGCCGCGGCAGGCGGCGAAGCAGGAGACCCGGCTGCGCTTGACGCGCAGTTCGCCCTGATCCAGCCCGGCGGCCTTGAAAATCGCGCCGAGACTGTCAAAGAGCGCCTGCGATTCGCCGCTGGCGGTGCAGCGGGGGCCGGTGCATACCAGCAGGTGGCGGCGATAATCGGCGATGTTGGGTTGCTCGACGGCATTCACGCGTCGGCCTCCTCGGCGTTTTCGTTATCGTCCGCTTCGCCCGCCTCCGGCGCTTCGGCCATGGCGGCGGCGATGTAGCTGGCCGGCAGGCCGTAGCGCGCGGCTAGTTGATCCGGCGTCTTGCCGCTGGCGCGGACCGTCTCCAGCCAGCCGTCGAGGCCGGTGGAGAGCGAGCGCCCGGCCTGCTCGCCGGCGTGGGTGTCGCCGCTGTCCACGCGGTATTTGTTGGCATAGCCGCGTGGCGTAACCATCAGGCCGTCGCGCACGAAGGTGTTGGAGTTGCCGATGAGCACGGTGGAGAGCATGCCGATATCGCATCCGGCCATCTGGTCGAGCGTGGTGAATTCGATACGCTGTTTTGGCCGGTAGGCGGATTTCACGATGACCACCGGAGTGTCGGGACGGCGATGGGCGAGAAACAGTCGCTGCGCTTCCCGGATCTGCCGGGTGCGGCGGCCGCTCTTGGGGTTGTAGAGGGCGACGACGAAATCAGCTTCGGCAGCGGCATTGAGGCGCTTGGCGATGACCGGCCAAGGCGTCAGCAGATCGGAGAGCGAAATGGCGCAGAAATCATGGGTCAGCGGCGCCCCGACCAGCGCCGCGCAGGTGTTGAGCGCCGAGGCGCCGGGAATGATTTCCACCTCGATGTCGCCGGGTTGGCCACTGGGCGGCGTCCAGCCGGCCTGGAACAGCACTTCGAAAGTGGGGCCGGCCATGCCGTAGACGCCGGCATCGCCGGAGGAGACGAGAGCTACTTTCTTGCCCTGTTTGGCTCGCTCGTAGGCTTCGATGGCGCGGTCCAGCTCCTCGGTCATCGACTTCTTGATCACCTCCTTGCCGACCACCAGATCGGCGACCAGGCGGATATAGGTGACGTAGCCGATGATCGTATCGGCTTCGGCAATCGCCGCGCGGGCGCGCGCCGTCAGGTGGTCGTTGCTGCCGGGGCCGAGGCCGACCAGCATGATTTTTCCGGGCTTTTCTGGTTCGTTGCCGATGGCGGAGCTCATTGGGGAATCCTGGCAATGGAGACGGTGGCGCTGCGTCCGTCGGGGCCGCGCAGCTTGTATTTTTCGACGATCAGATGATTCTTGTCCGCGCCGGCCGCGAGCAAGGCGGCGGCCTCCGATACCGAGGCTGTGCCGGTGTAGCGGCGCACGGTCTCCGACGGATTGGGCACGGGTACGGCGGCCAGTTGCTCCGGGGAGTAGAAGATCAGTGTCCAGCCCTGCCCGGCAGCAAACGCCAGCAGGCCGACTTCATCCGCTTTCAGGGTGATGCTGGCGGCGGCCCGCACCTGCGCCGCATCGAGACTGGCGCTGCGCAGGGCTTCGGCCACCGCGCGGGCGATGGTCCCGGCCGGGGTGCCCCGGTCGCAGCCCAGGCCAATGGCGACGTTCACTATGCCGCGTCCTGAGGTGGGCGATAAATCACGCGCTTGCCGGCCAGCTTCGCGGCCCAGCCGGCGGGCAAGTCGCGCCGGCTCACCCACAGGATGGCGCCGAAGGCCTCGGGATCGATCTCTTCGAGCCGCGCAAATTGTTTGAGATTGGCCGGCAGCGGGCCGCTGCGGCCGTTGGCGTGCTTCGTCCACCAGTCGCCGCCGCCCGCCTCCTGCACCAGCGCTACCGGCTCGTCGTTCACCATGGCGGCGCTGGCGCGGACGATTTCGTCATGGCTGGCTTCGAAGGTCCAACCCAGTTCGCGCCCGAGCAGGTCGACCGCCAAGGTTTGTCGGGCGTCGGAGGCCGTGGTCAGTACCGGTGTTGCGCCCAGCGCCTCGGCGAGACAGCCCGCCAGCGCATTGGCGCCGCCGAGATGGCCGGAGAGCATGGGGATGACGAAGCGCCCGGCTTCGTCGATGACGACGATACCGGGGTCCGCTTCCTTGTTCTTCAGGTGCGGCGCGATCAGGCGCACCACGGCACCGAGCGAGACGATGCAGACGATGCCGTCGAAGGACGCAAAGAGCGCGGGAATCTGGTCGCCGGTTTTTCCCGCATAGCAAGAGATGGCGCCGGCTGCGGTCGCCTCGGCCTCGGCGCGGAATTTTTCCGGCACGAACAGCCGGGCGCCAGGCAGAGCCGCGATCACCCGGCCGGCCAATGTGATGCCGTGGCGGGTGATGGAGACGACGGCCACCCGGCTCGTGGGGAAGGGAAGGTGCTGCGTCATGCCGGCAGTTCCGCACGCTTGCGGCAACCGCGCCGCAGCTCGCCGCGCTGCCGCTTCGGGTTCTGCACCAGCATCAGCGACAGATAGCTCACCTTCTCGCCCTTCAGGCGGATGACGTCGGACACCACGCGCTCGTCGGGCGCTCCGACTTTTTCGATGAAGCAGCTGGTGGCCAGCAAGTCGCGTCGCTCCAGCAGCTCCAGCACTTCGTCGACCAGCGGTTTGACCTTGAGCAGAATCAGGGTATCGAACTCGTCGAGCAGATGGTCGATCAGCGCGACGCCGTAGGCGGCGGGGATGATGGCGAGGGTTTCGTCCTCTTCCGCCAGCGTGACGCCGACGCGGGCGGCGGCGGCGGCAAAGGAGCTGACGCCGGGAATGGTCTCCACCTCGATTTCCGGCACCAGCTCGCGCACAGCGCGGGTGAGATGTCCGAAGGTGGCGAAGGTCGAAGCGTCGCCCTCGACCAGGAAGACCAGGTCTCGGCCTTCGGCGAGCAGATCGACGGTGCGGGCGGCGGCGCGCGCCCAGGCCTTGATGAGTATCGCCGCGTTGCGCGTCATCGGAAAAACCAGCGCTTCGGCATCGGCCGGAACGCTCAGCCCGCCGCGCTGTACGATGTCCAGCGCGTAGGAGCGCTCCTCGGCTTTTTTTACCGGGTAGAGCCAGCGCGCGCCGGATTGCAGGGCGGCCCAGCCGCGCCGGGTAATCAGCTCCGGGTCGCCGGGGCCGAGGGAGGCGCCGATCAGGCGGCCGTATTTCGTTTCAGACATTTTCCTGGTTCTTTCGGGCGGTGACGATCCAGACCGGGTTTTGCGCCGCCAGCCGGTGCATGTCGAGAATCGGCTGGCTGCGCGAAGCCTGCAGTTGCACCACTTCCCATAGGGCATTGGCGGTGCTCAGCGTGGCGGTGGCGGCAGCGAGATTTTCCAGGGTGACGAAATTCATCACCAGGCGACCATCGGGTTTCAGGCGCTGCAAGATGAGCGTGATGAGTTGGGCCAGTTCGCCGCCGGAGCCGCCGATGAATGCGGCATCCGGGTCCGGCCAAGCTTCGAGTCCCGCCGGCGCCCGGCCTTCGGCGAGCGTGTAGTTGCTGGCCTTGAGGCGGCGGGCGTTGTCGCGCGCGTTGGCGGCATCGCCGGCATTCTTTTCGATCGCCCAGACATGGCCGTGACGGGCCAGCCGCGAGGCTTCCAGCCCGATCGAGCCGGAGCCGGCGCCGATATCCCAGACGATGCTGTCGGGGCGCAGACCAAGCTTGGCGAGCGAAACGGCGCGGGCTTCGAGCTTGGTGATCAAGCCCTTTTCAGGCTGCCGCTGAATGTACTCGCCATCGTCGAAACCGAAGATGGCGCGGTGCTCCGTCGCGCTGCGTTCGATGAGCACGACGTTCGGGTCGGGGAAGCCTTGCGCTGCCGCCGCCAGCGTGAGGTCGGGAAACAGGGCTTCATCGGCTTGCGCCAGTCGCGCCGCCACCGAGAGCCGGACTTCTTCGCCGTAGCCCGCCGCCAGCAGGGCGCGGGCGATGCGGTCGGGGCCGTTCTCGGGGCTGGTGAAAACAGCGACGCGCGGATGTTCGGCCAGCGCGCGCACGATCGGATAGAGGCCGTGCGCCGGGGTGACGCCGGGCGCCCAGGCATTCCACTCGCCGGCATCGGCGCCGTGGCAGGAGACGATCCGGTAGTCCTGCCACGGCCGCTTGAGACGGGCGAAGGCGAGTTGCAGGGTGGAGGGGGCTGGCAGGACTTCGACGGCTCCCTTGCCCAGTTTGCCCATGAGCAAGGCGGCAATGCCGTGGCAGAGCGGATCACCGGTGGCGAGCACGACGACGGTCTGTCCTTGCGCCGCGGCGGCCCCGATCCAGCCCGGCACCTTGCCCAGCGCGCCGCCCAGGTCATGAATCGCGGTGACGGCGCGCAGGTGCGGGCGCACCAGCGCCAGCGTGCGGCCAGCACCGATGACGACGTCGGCGCTACCGAGGCGATGGCGAGCGGCATCGGAAAGCCCGGCCCAGCCGTCATCGAGCACGCCCATCACGGTGCAGTACGGTTCACGTTCAGGCAATCTCGCTCTCCTCGACACGAACGATGGGCCGGCCTTCAAAATCGCAGACCAGCACGGTGAGCCGGTAAGGGCCGGGATAACAGGCGCGCAGGCTCTTGATGGCGCGGATGGCCAAGGCGCGGTGGAAGGGCACGGCGAGGCCGAGCGTCTGTAGGCGTTCGGCGGCAAAACGCGCCGTTTCGGCATCCCGGATTTCCTCGACCAGGTCGGGCGGCGCACCCACCTCGGCGGCAGAGTCGGCCAACAGATCGCGGTTGACGGACGCCTTCCAGGCGTGGGTGACGGCGAGACCCTGACCCATCTTGCTCAGCTTGCCGACCATCGCGCCGATGGTGATGCGCTGCATGCGCTGCCTGTTGGCGGCCTGAAAGGCGGCTTTGACGAAGTCGCCCATTTGCACGAAGCAGGATTCGTCGAGTTCCGGCAGTTGGCGCATGGCGAACTTCTCGGTGCGGCCGCCGGTGGTGAACACGACGTGGGTTTGCCCCTGGTTGGCGGCGACATCAATAGCCTGAACCACGCTGGCGCGGAAGGCGGCGGTGGAATAAGGGCGGACGATGCCGGTGGTGCCGAGGATGGAGATGCCGCCGAGAATTCCCAGCCGCGCGTTGAGCGTTTTCTTGGCCATTTCCTCGCCGCCCGGAACCGAGAGGCTCACCTCCAGAGCGTCGCCGGCCGCGAGCAGGGCGGCGCCGGCGCGCTGCACGTTTTCGCTGATATTGCGGCGCGGCACCGGGTTGATCGCCGGGCCGCCGACCTCGAGGCCCAGGCCCGGCTTGGTGACGACGCCCACCCCCGCGCCGCCTTTGAGCATGACTAGTCCACCGCCGTCGGCGATACGTCGTACGTCCGCGGTCAGGTGCGCACCATGGGTGGCATCCGGGTCGTCACCGGCATCCTTGACGCTGACGGCGTGGGCGCGGTCGCCATCCACCCAGCCGTCCGTGATGGTGAAGCACGCTTCCTGGCCGTTGGGCAGGCGACAGAAGACCTGTTCGGGTACGCGGCCCTGCACCAGTCCCTGGGTGGCGGCAACCGCCGCAGCGGCGGCGTTGGCGCCGGTGGTGAACCCGGTGCGGTTGCCGCGCCGGCGCCGGGCGGTGCCCTTGCGGATCTTATCCGCGGACGGCGCGTCGATCGTCATGGGCGTGCTCAGGGCGTATTTCTCTGCCGGCTTTCGGCGGCGCCGAGAAGAGCGTGAATCGCCGCCACCACGAGGGTGGAGCCGCCCTTGCGGCCGCGAATGCCGATCCACGGCACTTCGTCGATGCCAGCCAGCAGGGCCTTGGAGTCGGCAGCGGCAACGAAGCCCACGGGCATGCCGATGACCAGCGCCGGACGCGCGCCGGCTTCGCGGATCAGGCGAACGACCTCGATCAGCGCCGTGGGGGCGTTGCCGATACCGACGATGGCGCCATCGAGCAGGCCGAGACGGTGCGCCTTGCGCATGGCCTGCACGGCGCGGGTGCTTGCTTCAGTCCTGGCCTGCTCGATGACGTCCGGGTCGGAAATGAACTGGTGGACCGACAGACCGAAGTGGGCGAGCCGGGTGGCCGAGAGGCCGACGCAGATCATCTCGACATCGGCCACGATGCGTGTGCCGCCCCGGAGTATGGCGGCCAGGCCGGCGCTCACCGCTTGGGGATGGAATTCGGTGAGGCCGTTGAATTCGAAATCGGCGTTGGCGTGGATCATGCGCCGCACGATCGGCCATTGTTCGTCGCTATAGGCGTGGGGTCCGACCTCGGCGTCGATGATGGCGAAGGAGTCGTGCTCGATGGCGCGGCCGGCGGCGGTGAGCTGTTCGGTGACGGTATTGGCGGTATTCATCGCGGTTCAGGCGGGTAAGGGATCGTGGGCGGGATGGCCGTGGTCATGACCGCGGCCGCCCTGGGTGTGACTGTGCTCGTGAAGATGCTCGGTTTCAGCCGCCAGCCGGTACTTGCAGCCGTCGCATTCGAGCAGGCTGCCCTCGGACAATTCGCGACCGGCGACCTTGCTGTCGAGCAGATCGAAGATGCCTGTGTCGAAACCGAAATGGCCGCCCAGGGCGAAGGCGATCGCCGGGTATTGGCTTTGCAGCCGCGCCACCTGCGCCTTGATGCGTTCGATCAGCACGCCGGTGAAGAGATACACCGGAGCGATGCAGATTTGCGTCATGCCGAGGCGGACCTGTCGTTGCACGGTGGTTTCCAGGCGCGGCCAGGTGATGCCGGTGAAGGCCAGGTCGACCAGGTCGTGGTCGCCGTCTTCGAACAGCCAGCGGGCCATCTTGGCCAGTTCGCCGTTCGCGCCGGCATCCGATGAGCCGCGCCCGAGCAGGATGACGCCGGTGCTGCGCGGGTCGGGCATGTCCAGTTGTTTCATCAGGCGATCGAGTTGGCCTTTGAGTACGCCGAAAATCTCGCGGCCCATGCCGAGGTGGCGCACGCAGTCGAAGTGCACACCGGGATGGCGCCGGCGGGCGGCCTCGATGGCGGCCGGCAGTTCCATCTTGACGTGGCCGGCGGCGTTGAGAATGAAGGGGATGGTGACGACCCGCAGAGCGTCTCTTGCGGCGCGGTCCAGGCCCTCGCTCAACAACACCTCGGCGTGTTCGATGAAACACACCTCGATGCGCCATGCCGGGTGGCGCTCGCGCCACTGGGCGGCGAAGTGCAGGATTTCCTTGTTGCCCTCGCGGTTGCGCGAACCGTGGCCGACGAGGAGCAAGGTGGTGTCGTTCATGATGAGGAGCCTTCAGTGAGCGATGCCCGGCGGAAGCGATGGCCGAAGGCCGGGTCGTAGAGCTTGGAGCGAGCGATGTCTTGCCAATGTCGCGCGCCGAGGGTCGGGCTGGCGATGATCATGGCCTGACTGCCGACCTTTTCCGCCTGACATTTTTTCTTGATGTCGGCCAGCGTGCCGCGCACGATTTTCTCCTGACCCGGCCAGCTCGCCTTTTGCACCACGAGGATCGGCGCCTCTTCCGGCCAGCCGGCGGCCCGCAAGGCGCGTTGCACCTCGTGCAGCAGGGTGATGGAGAGGAAAATGCAGAGCGTCGTGCGATGCGCAGCCAGCGCTTCCAGTTCCTCGCCCGGCGGCATCGGGGTGCGGCCGGCGACGCGGGTGAGGATCACGGTCTGGGTGACTTCCGGCAAGGTCAGCGTCTCGCCGGCGGCGGCGGCAGCGGCCATGGCCGAGGAAACGCCCGGGATGACCGCCCACTCGATGCCGGCCGCAGCGAGCGGGCGGACCATTTCGACCAGTGCGCCATAGAGCGTGGGATCACCGGTTTGCAGACGCACCACCGTTTCGTGGTGCGTCGCCTGCTCGATCAGCCAGGCGACGATTTCGTCGAGCGTCATGCCCTTCGAGTCGCGGATGGTGCTATCGTCGGGCGCATAGAGCGTTGCCGCCCGATCGACCAGCGATCCGGCAAACAGTACGGCGCCGGCGCGTTCGAGCAGACCCCGGCCTTTGACCGTGATCAGCTCGGGATCGCCGGGGCCGGCACCGACAAACCAGACCTTGCCGGCCACTTTTCAGGCCGCGCGCAGGTCGAAGCAGCTGTGGTCTGGTTCGATAGGCATGATGACTCCCTTCGTGTTCATGAGCATAAACGGCGGTATCGAACCAGGGAGGGAGTGCAACGCGACAGACCATCGTCTGCGGGACTGGCGGGATGGACGAATGGAACCGGGCCATCCTTCGGTCAGCTGCGCCCACACCCCGGGGCCAATACCACACCTAGCGGATCAGGCCGGTCTTCTGGCTCGCCTTCATCCTCCTCCACCCACCTTCCCGTGCAAGCACAGTGGCATTTGGGCGGATTCGTCCGGCTTACAGCAGCGGGGGCTGCGTCGGCTTCATCGAAAGCAGGCTTTCGACTACCGAACTTCCCGTTTCACATTCCCCGGGGCCGCCGGGGAATGAACCTAATCCGATCCGGATTCTATAGGTGAACCGGGGAATTTTCCAGGGGTTGCCAAAGCTTGTGTTGCGAGTCCATGATCCGTCCGCCTGATCCCGATGGGTGTCCGGTTTTGTAGCACGACAACCGTCCGGTCGTCATAATGTCCCGAGGGGGCACGAGACGAGACGAACGGAGCTGCTACAGGGGATCCGGAAGATGGGATTTGAAGCAGCGCATGAGGGATGGAACGCTGGACGGCTGAGGCAGGCCGATTTCGAGCGAAGCCGCGAATCAACGCTGCCAGTTTCCCCAGCACCGACTCGGCCTGCGCCTCGCTGGCGTGGCTGAAAGTGAGGCATAGCTGGCCGCAAGCCGCGGCCTCCATCGGCAGGAAGGGCTCGCCGGGCATGAAGGCGACCCCCGCGGCCAGAGCCTGGGGCAAGAACTCGCGGGTGTCGATGCGGCGATTCAGGGTGAGCCAGAAGAACAATCCCCCGGGCGGGGCTGACGCCGGCCTTCACCTGCTAAGCGTACTTGCTTGCGAGCTGCCGGTTTCGGCCTGGTAGCCAGCCCCATTCCTAGCCCAGTCAGAATCAAGCCTGTTTCATCCGCCAAGATCGATTTCCAGCCAGCACTCACACTCAGGATAAGGAGCCCGAACCCGATCAAAGCCACACCGCCGCTGGTCATCGAATGCACCCCGAATCTGCGGCTGAGCGTACCAGAGAAGGGCGAGACAAGAACGAATACGAGGGCCATCGGCATGAGGGCAAGGCCTACCCCCAGGGGATCAAGGATACCGCTGCTCTGCCACGTCAACGGCAACAGAAACAATACGCCATACATCCCGAAGGTCATCCCCGCCGTTGCCGTCACGGCGCCGAGAAACCCGCGCGCGCGGAACATGGCCAGCGGGACCAGGGCTGCAGCGCCCCTTTGCGACTCGACCGCGATGAACAGCAGGAGAGCCGGTATGGCGACTGCCAGAGCAATAAGAGCCGTGAGGGTCGCAGCGTTCATCTCGATGGCGGCGAGGGCTAAACCGCCGAGCGCAAGCGCACCCAGGATTTGGCCCGGCGCGTCGAAATGACGCTCCTGCCGGGCGGACGATTCCGGAATGGCTGGCAGGGCTAAGGCAAAAGCGGCGAGCCCCAGCGGAACGACAACGAGAAAGATGCTGCGCCATCCGAACTGCCCGATCAACAAGCCGCCGAGAGTGGGACCAATCGCCAGCGCCAAGCCGTTGCAGCCTGCCCATATGCCGAGAACCCGACCGCGTTCGACGTGATCGGGCCAGACAACGCGAATGATGGCCAATGAGGCGGGCAACAGCAGGGCCGCCCCCAGCCCCGCGAGTGCCCGGCCGCCGATCAGCAGCGAGACGGTCGGGGCAAACGCGCAGAGTAGCGATGCCGCCGTAAAGACCGCGGCGCCCACCATGAAGATGATGCGCCGGCCGAGGAGATCGGCCAGGAGCCCGCCGGTCAACAGCAAGGCGGCGTAGACCAGATTGTAGCCGTCCACGACCCATTGAAGCGCAGCGACGCCAGCCGTGAAATACACACCGATCGGGCGAATGGCCAAGTTAACGACGGAAGTGTCGACCTGGGCTATGAGCACGGCCATGCAGAGCGTGACGAGGGTCAGCCGGCGGCGATCGGCAATCCCCTGGGCGGGATGGTCGGCTCCCGCCGAAACGCTGGGCTGAAGGCGGTCGTGAGCGCGCATGGGTGTGGCTCCTGCATCTTGTCGATGGCCTATTGTCGGTCGATTTATGCACCCGATGCTTCGACACGAATCGAAATGTGCAAGCCCATTCTGCGACTATAATTTTCCGGATCCTATGGGAAATCCAGCATGCACCCCCTCCCCAATTACGTGTCCTCCAGCGCCTTCCTGATCGCGGATCCGGCAAGAGCGGCGATGCTGATCGCCTTGGCCGACGGACGTGCGCTACCGGCTGGTGAGCTGGCCTATGCGGCGGGTATCAGCGCGCAAACTGCGAGTTCTCATCTCGCCAAACTCCTCGCGGGCGAGTTGCTGGCGGTTGAGACGGAGGGGCGTCATCGCTACTACCGTCTGGCCGGTTCTCATGTCGCTCTGGCCCTCGAGCATCTCGCAGCGCTCAAGCCCTCGGAGGCGGTCAGGCGCAAACCGCTCAGCCGCGAAGGATTAGACCTGCGCTTTGCCCGCCGCTGCTACGATCACCTTGCCGGGCAGCTCGGTGTGGCTGTGGCACAGGGCCTGCAGGAACGGGGATTCGTTGTGCCGGCAGCAGATAAGCAGCTCGTGGTAACGCCGTCTGGCATGCAATGGTTCGCTGCTATGGGTGTTGACGTGACCGCGCTGAAGTCAAGCCGACGCGGGCTCGCTCGGCAGTGTCTCGATTGGACGGAGCGTCGCTATCACCTGGCTGGGCCGCTCGGCGTTCAATTCATGGCCGTGCTTTGCTCCTCAGGCTGGCTGCGGCGCTCGAAGTCCTCCAGGGCAATCCAGGTCACCCCGCTGGGGTGGGCTGGACTAAAGAAACACCTCGGCCTTGATGAAGGTTCTGTGGGGCTACCAGCCTGCAAATTAGCGCCATCGATCAGCTAGATTTCCTGGCCGGGAAAAATCTTAGAACGAAGGTCGTTGGTGCTTGCGCTTAAACTTGTATTCGTGGCTGCGTTTGCATCCAGGCCACGTCCAGGTCGAACGAGCCGTCGGTCTGCATCCGGAAGTGCCGCCTGGCTTCCTCCGCGGCTCGGGCCAGCACGTCGCGGATGGCATTCACGCGCAATTCGGGCGTGCGCATGCGTGCCACCCAGGTGGCAAACTCCATGGGCAGGGTCCAGGTGTCGGATTCGGGTGCGGCGAAGCCGGCAGCCTGTAGCAGTGCAGCCCATTCGGAGACGCGGTAGTCGCGGACGTGGGAGGCGTCGCGCAGGATTTCCACCGTCTGCAGCAGGGTGTCGAGCAGCGGCGACTCCGGCGCGATCGCGTCGATCACCACCAGTGTGCCGTCGGCCCTGAGCACCCGCCGGACCTCAAGTATCGCAGCCGAGACGTCCAGCCAGTGATGCGCCGAGAAGCGGGTGGCGACCAGGTCGAATGACGCGTCGGCAAACGGCAGATGCTCGGCCGGGCCTTGCCGGGTTTGCATGCCGTGGATGCCGCGACGCTGCACTTCGCCTTCTACGACCGCCAGCATCTCGGCCGACAGGTCATAGGCCGTCACCCGCGCACCACCCTGCGCCATGGCGAAGCCCGCATGGCCCGCGCCGCAGCCGAGGTCGAGCGCGGCTGGACGATCGAGGCGGCGCGACAGTTCCGTCAGGCGCTGCAGATCGGTGCCCTGGGCGTGTACGCTGCTGCCGAGATAGGCATGGGCGCTGGCGCCGAATTGTTCGGCGGCAAGACTACGCTGTTTCATGCGTGAGGCTCCTCATGGCGTTGCGGGGGAAGGTCCGAGCGGAACGCAAGGCGCTCCTGGACAGGACCATAAGCCCTTCTGTATCCTGGTACAAGATGATAATTTATACTGGTATAAAAGCTACCGCCCCTCATGAGCGTCTCCGATCCTGCCATCGACCAGAGCGAGCAACGCAAGCATCTGGGCACCTTCATCCGCCTGCACCGCCAGCGACTGCAGCCCGAGGCTGCGGGTTTCGCGGCAACGGCGCGGCGGCGCACGACCGGGCTGCGCCGCTTCCACCACCCGCAGCACGGCGATCTGGTGTTCGAGCAACTGACCTTGCATCCGGCCGTGCGTAGCGACCTCAAGCTCGTGATGCTGCTTCCCTCAGCTTGAATGGTCGCTTTGTCATTTAGACCCCGCAATCGTGCAATGCCACCTGCACCAGCCAGCACCTGATCATCTGTTCGTCGTTCCGGGGGATGCCGGCCAGCAGGTCTTCTTCCACCGCTTTGACTCGTGCCCGGCACTTTGCCAGAAGCCGCCGACCAGCCGCGGTCACCTCAATGTGCTGTATGCGTCCATGTACCGCGTGCGGACGGCGCGAAACCGCACCGTTGCGTTCCAGGTTCGACACGATGACGCTCATCGTCTGAGGCGTCAGCAATGACAGACGCGTCAGGTCGGCACCGGACGCGCCGGGGTAGGCCACGAGCATGGTCAGCGCGGAAAACTGCGGTAGCGTCACCCCGAGGTCAGCAAGCGCGCGCTCCATTCTGAGCCGATGGGCGGCACCCGCCTGCCTCAGCAGATAGCCGATGTGGCCTTGCTCTCCCCGCTTGCCCTCGCCAGCGGCGGGTACGGCGGCTTGGCTCAGCGTTTTGCGCATATTGTAAGAGCTATGTCATGATGTTAGAGTATTTACATACTCCCACGCGCACAGGAGCGGCGCAATGAAACCTCCCAATCACGCACCGCGCATAGACAGGAGCCGCTACGATCGAACCGCCCCGGCCGTCACCGCAGCCCTGCGCGCGCTCGGCAAAGCAATCGACGATTCGGGACTCGACAAGTCGCTGACCGAACTGGTCGAGCTGAGGGCCTCGCAGATCAATGGCTGTGCGTTCTGCCTTCAGTACCACTTGAACGTGGCGCGCCGGCTCGGAGTGGCGCCGGTCAAGCTCGATCTGGTCGCCGCATGGCGCGAAGCGGGCGTGTTTTCGGCGCGCGAACGGGCAGCCTTGGCGTGGGCCGAAGCCTTGACACTGATGTCCGGAAATACCGTGTCCGACGCCGTCTATGCTGAGTTGCAGGGACAGTTCTCGGAGCCCGAGATCGCATTCCTGACCGCCGCGGTCGGCGCCATCAATGTCTGGAACCGCATCGCCGGGGCACTGCATTTCGCACCGCCGCCGGGCTTCGAACCAGCCGCACCGGGAGATTCGCGGTGAACGCCTCGACAAAAATCGCGCAGCACAGCGACGATGAGGAAGGCGCCCGGCGTTGTTTTTCCGCCACGGCTTGCTCCTCAGTAGGGCGCCGGCGTCGTGCAGTCCTCGTCCGGCCAGACGTTCTCGAATAGATAGCGTTCGCCGGGCAGGCGGCTGCCCCAGCCCAGCGTTTCCAGCAATGGCTTTTCCGGAAATGCAGCGACCGGTCCGAGACAGAGAATGGCGATGGGCTTGGCGCCCGCCGGCATCCTGAGCAGGGCGGCCAGCGCCGCGGGCTCGAAGATCGACACCCAGCCCAGGCCGATGCCTTCGGCGCGGGCGGCGAGCCACATGTTCTGGATGGCGCAGGCGGCCGAGGCGATGTCCATTTCGGGCAGGGTGCGGCGGCCGAACAGGTGTTTCTCGCGGCCGTCCATCAGCGCCACCACCAGCACCTCGGCGCAGTCCTTCAAGCCCTCCACCTTGAGGCTCAGGAATTCCTGCTGCCGCGTCGGCAGCGCCGCGGCGGTGCGCTCGCGCTCCTCGTCGACCAGCGCGTGGATCTTCGCCCGCAGCGCCGGATCGGCGATGTGCAGGAAACGCCAGGGCTGCATGTAGCCGACCGAAGGCGCGTGATGCGCGGCATCGATTAGACGATCGAGCAGGCCTTCCGGCAGCGGACCGGGGGTGAAGTGGCGCATGTCGCGCCGCTCGCGGATGGCGCGGTAGACGGCGGCGACCTCGACCTCGCTGTAACGGTGTTCCTCGGTCATGGCGTGAATATCCTGGCGACGGCAGCCGGGTTAGAAGGAAAGTAGAAATGCACGTAGGAGGCGGTGAGCCGGCCGACGCGATAGATCGCTTCGCCCGCCTGCCCGTCGGGCGTCTCTGCGCGCAGCAAGGGGACGAGCGGCGTCTCGGCCTTCGAGTAGTGGAAGGTGTGGCCGCTGATCCGGCCCTCCGGCAGTTCGGCCGTCTGCGTCCCCAGCGCCGAGAGGCGCCGCCGCATTTGCGTCTCGCCCGGCAGCAGCCCGGCCATCGCGTGGCGCTGCCCTTCCCGATCGGTCAGGGTTTCGAACAGCGCCATCATGCCGCCGCATTCGGCCAGCAGCGGTTTGCCGGCATCGACGTGGGCGCGCAGGCTCGCCCACAGATCGGTGCGGGCGGACAGGATTTGGGCGTGCAGTTCCGGATAGCCGCCTGGCAGCCAGACCGCATCGGCGGCCGGCAAGGGATCTCCCGCCAGCGGCGAGAAGAAACGCAGCTCGGCGCCGAGATCCTGCAGGGTGTCTGCGTTGGCCGGATAGATGAAGCCGAAGGCGGCGTCGCGGGCTGCGGCGATGGTCTTGCCCGCGAGCAAGCGCGGCAAGTCCGCCTGCTCCGCCGCCGGGAACCAGACCGGCGGCGGCAGGCTCGCCGCGCCGGTCTCATCCAGTCGGTCGGCTACGCGGTCGAGGCGAGCTTCCAGATCCTCGATCTCGGCCGCCTGAAGCAAGCCAAGATGCCGCTCGGGCAGCGCGGCCTCGGCGTCGCGCGGCAGGGCGCCATACCAGACCATGCCTTCGGGCAGGCTGGCTTCGAGCATCCGGGCGTGGCGATCGCTGCCGACCTGGTTGGCGAGGACGCCGGAGAAGGGCAGGCCCGGCCGAAAGCTGGCCAGGCCGTGGGCTATGGCGCCGAAGGTCTGGGCCATGGCGCCGGCACCGATCACCGCGAGCACCGGGATGCCGAAGCGAACGGCGATGTCGGCCCCCGAGGGCTGGCCGTCGAACAGACCCATGACGCCCTCGACCAGGATCAGGTCGGCCTCCCCCGCCGCAGCCCAGAGGCGATACGCCGCATCCGCCTCGCCGCACATGCCGAGGTCCAGGTTGTACACCGGATGACCGCTGGCCACCGCGAGGATCTGCGGATCGAGGAAGTCCGGACCGCACTTGAACACCCGCACGCGCCGGCCCGATCGGGCATGCAGGCGCGCCAATGCGGCGGTGACCGTGGTCTTGCCCTGGCCGGAGGCGGGCGCGGCGACGAACAGCGCCGGGCAGGGCCTTCCCCCCGTCCCGCCGCCCGAGGCCGTCACCATTCGATGCCCGGCTGGGCCTTGATGCCGGCGGCGTAGGCGTGCTTGACCAGGGTCATGTCGGTGACGGTATCGGCGGCGGCGACGAGTTCGGCCGGCGCGCCCCGGCCGGTGACCACGACGTGTTGAGCCGCCGGGCGGGCGCCGATGTCGGCCAGCACCGTGGCGAGATCCAGGTAGCGGTGCTTCAGGGCGATGTTCAGTTCGTCCAACAGCACCAGGCCCACGCCTTCGTCCTGGAGCAGCTTCTTCGCCTCGTCCCACGCCGCCCGGGCCTTGGCGATGTCGCGCTCCTTGTCCTGGGTCTCCCAGGTGAAGCCCTCGCCCATCACGCGGTAGGTCACATCCTCGGGAAAGCGGCGGAAGAACCGCTCCTCGCCGGTCATCTGGGAACCCTTGATGAACTGAATGACGCCGACCTTCATGCCGTGGCCCAGCGCCCGGGCCACCATGCCGAAGCCCGAGCTCGACTTGCCCTTGCCGTTGCCGGTGGTGACGACCAGGACGCCGCGCTCGATCCGGGCGGCCTCGATCTGGGCGTCGATCACCGCTTTCTTGCGCTGCATGCGCTTGCTATGGCGTTCGGCATCGTCCGACATGTTTGTTTTCCTTCAGGCAGCAACGAAATAGCAGGAATCGCCGTCGGGCAGTTCCCGCAGCGGCTGGCCGTAGAGCTCGGAGAGGTTCTCCGCGGTGAGCACTTCTTCGCTAGCCCCCTCCCGCCAGCGGCCGTCGCCGAACAGCAGCAGGGCGCGCCGGCAATAGCGCCGGGCGAGGTTCATGTCGTGCAGGACGATGACGAAACCGGCCCGGCACTCGGCGGCGTAGCGTTTCATTAGCTCGAGCATGGCGATTTGGTGGGCGAGATCGAGATGGGCGAGCGGCTCGTCCAGGAGATAGAGCAAGGGTTGCTGGGTGAGCAGCGTGGCGATTCCCAGGCGCTGTCGTTCGCCGCCGGAGAGGGTATGCACCTCGCGCTCTTCGAGACCTTCGAGGCCGACCGCCGCCAGCGCCTCGCGGGCGATGCGTTCGTCGGCCAAACCCTCCCAGGCCCAGCGGCTAAGGTGCGGATGGCGGCCGATCAATGCGGTCTCCAGCACGCTGGCGGGAAAGGCATCAGTCTGCATTTGCGTCAGCAAGCCGCGTAGGCGCGCCGCGGCACGTGGCTCGTGCGCCGCGTAGGGCTCGCCGAGGAGTTCGACGTCGCCTCCCGAGGGTAGTCGCAGGCCGGCCAGAGTGGTGAGCAAGGTGGTCTTGCCGCTGCCGTTGCGGCCGAGGATGGCCAGGGTGTCGCCGCCGTTAAGACTCAGGTCCAAGCTGCGCACCAGCGTCTTGTCGCCGACGGCGATCTCGAGCCTTCGAGCGCTCAGCAGAGGGGGTGGGTTGACGCTCGTCATCTCGGCTGGCGCGACAAGAGATAGAGAAAGGCCGGCACGCCGATCAATGCGGTGAGCACCCCGACCGGCAACTGCTGCGGCGCGACCACGCTGCGCGCCAGCGTGTCCGCCACCACCAGCAGCGTGCCGCCGGCGAGCACAGAGGCCGGGAGCAACAGGCGCTGATCGTTGCCGGCGCTGGGCCTCATGGCCAGCCGCACCAGGTGCGGCACGATCAGGCCGATGAAGCCGATACTGCCGGCGCTGTTTACCGCGGTGGCGGTAAACAGCGAGGCGAGCAGGTAGATCATCAGGCGCAGCCGTGCCACCGGCACGCCCAGCGCCTGGGCCGGCAGCTCGCCGCGGGCGAGCAGACCCAGGTCGCGCGCAAAGGGCAGGACGATGGCAAGACCCAGCGCCAGAACGGCCAGCGCCGGCCACGGCGAGCCGGCCTGGGAGAGGTCGCCCATCAGCCAGAACAGCATGCTGCGCAACTGCTGGTCCGGCGCGATGGAGAGCATCAGCGCCACCACCGCGCCCGCACCCGCGGCGACCACGACGCCGGTGAGCAAGAGGCGGGTCTGGGTCCAGCTACCGTCGCCGTGCGCCAGGCCGAAAACCAGCAGCATGCTGATTAGGGCGCCGGCGAAGGCACCCAGGTGCAGAACGAAGAGCGGCAGGCCGAAGAGCATCGCGAACAGCGCGCCCACCGAGGCGCCGCCAGAGACACCGAGCACGTAAGGGTCGGCCAGCGGATTTTTCAGCAGCATCTGCATCAGGGCACCGGCGAGCGCCAGCAGACCGCCGCAGGCGAAGCCGGCCAGCGCACGGGGGAGACGCAGGCTGCGTACCACCTCGAAAGCGATTCCCTGGTCCTGCCCGGTCAGCGCCTGCAGCAGCGCGGCCGGACCGAGTTGCACGCTGCCGACCGCCAGCGATGCTGCGACGCCGACCAAAGCCGCCAACGCCAGCAGCAACAGGATCAGCAGGGCGCGACGGCGCTTGGGCATGGCTCTAGAAAAAATCCGCCTTGAGCGCGATGGAGAGACTGCGTGGATCGGCCGGATAGTAGGTGCCGGGATTGTAGGCGCTACTATAGCCGGTCGCAGCGTACTTCCGGTCGGTCAGGTTGGCAGCCCTGAATATCACGGAATAGGGTTTGATGTTCCACTGCGCCTGGTAGTCGAGCGTGGTGTAGCCGCCCAATTTGTTATAGGTGTTGGCGAAGTCGTCGCCGATGGTGCGGCTGCCGACGCGGACCAGGGCGAGATCGTGCACCCCGGCCCGCTCGCCGTCCCACTGAATGCCGAGCGTCTCCTTGTGGTGCGGGACCAGAGGAATGGTCTTGCCGCTGTATGGGCCCTCGGTGAATCTCGCCTGGATCGCCGACAGACCGCCGCGCAGCGTCCATGCCCGATCGAGGCGCCAGCGTCCTTCCCATTCAGCGCCCCGCCGGCGAGTCGGGTCGAGGTTGGCGTTGCGGCCGTTGTCGGCGATGTAGCCGATTTCGTTGTGGTTGTCCTGCTGGAACAGAGTGAATTGCTGCATGAAACGTCCGGCGGTCCAGGACAGTCCGCCTTCGATCAGGTGCCCGGTCTGGGGCAAGAGCGCACCATTGAATATCGCCTGGTAGGTCACCGGATCGTAGGCGAATAGTTCGTCGGTGTTTGGCAGCCGGAAGTTTCTTGCCGCCTTGAGGTACACCCGATAGGCGCGCCAGTCACCCGCGAAGCGGTAGCCGGCGCCGAGATCCCAGGCGGTCAGATCATCGCTGCTTTGTGCCTGCAGGTTGGCACCTTCGTCACTCACCCGTTGCTTGAAATGCTGGCGGCGGAGGCCGATCGTGGTGTCGATGCCGTTTTTCCATTGCGATACGTTCTGGATATAGAGTCCCTGTTCCTGCTGCTGCCCGGTCTGGCGATTCAGGCGGGCACCGGTCACGAAATCCAGGTCGTCGCCGATCGCCCTGCCGTCGTAGAGATCGAGGCCGGCGGTCGTTTCACTGCTCGCAGCGCCGGCCAGCGCGCGGGTCCACTTCAATCGCGGCGACAAGGACTGCGCCGTGACCTTAGCGTTGTGGCGATAAAGCCAGTCGGCGTTCTGCGCGTTCAACCGGTTGTCGCTGTAGCTGCCGTCGATTTCGACGCTGAGATCGGCGCCGAGCTTGAATGTGCCGCCCGGGCGCACGCGGTAGCCGTGATCGTCCGTGCGGTAATTCGGGGTCGTCGTCTGGCGGGGGTCGGCTTGGTACTGGGCAAGACTGAGCGCGCTGGGCAAGCCGTAGCGCTCGTGGTAATCGGAAAAATCGAGGAAGGTCTCGCCGCCGGCGAAATGGCGGGAAACGCGGCCGCCGGCCGAGGTCTGCTCGGCATCGCTATTGGCGCGATAGCCGTCGGTCTTCGCATCGTGGGCATAGAGACTGCCGTACCAGCCGTTTTTGCCGCCGGCCGTCGAAGCATCGATCGCCGAGTAGCCGAAGGAGCCGTGCTCGGCCCTGACCGATGCCCGCGCTTTGTCGCTCTTATCGGTGATGATATTGATCACGCCGGCGCTGGCGCGGTCGCCGTAAAGCACCGAAGCGCTGCCGCGGATGATCTCGATCTGCTTGATTGCCGCCAACGGGATCGTTTCCCACTTGATGCTGCCCATGTCCACCGGATTGAGCCGCTGGCCGTCCACCAGAATCAGGGTATTGCTGCCCGCAGCTTCGCCGCTGCCGCGGATGTCGACCACGGCGTCGATGCCCATGGAGCCGTACAGCGGGCGAACATCGACACCAGCGATGGTTTTCAACAGGTCCGGAATGCTGCGCGCCGGGCTGTGTTCGATCTCGGACTGGGTGATGACGGAGACGTTTGTGAACGCGTCGGATGCGGGCTCCGGGAAACGCGTCGCGGTGATGACGACGGTACCCAGATCGCTGGCAGCGAGGGACGGGAGCGCGAAACTAAGCGCAAACGGAAGGGCGAGTGCAATCGCCGTGAGACGGATGGGTTTGGACATGATATCTCCATTGCCGGCCTGCGTCCCCGCGGACCGGGTGGTTGCATTTGGCAACGCGCAGGAGATGAAGGCTGGAGGGGCGTAACCTGAAACACCCACGCACCGGCCGCCGCTCCCCCGCGACGTTTCCGCTCGTCGATGTCCGTGGCCGGTCTCCGGGCTCGGAAGATTTAACCCATCGCCTTCCCGAGCGTATCGCTCAGTGGCGTTTCGATGGACTCGCGCTTCCTTACCGTTGCGGGGGCAGCACTGGCATTGCGTTAAGACGCGACGCGCACCAGTTTCCCGTTTCACCCGACGGCTGATTTGGCCGTTCGGGCACCGCGGACATCTGCGCCGCAAGACACTGCGGCGAACCGGGAGTTTAGCGCAAAGCGGCTGGCCCGGTTGCCCTTAAGCCGCAGTCCGCTTCCAGTTGTTACTCCAAAACACCTTCAAAACATGCCGTTATTGCTTGACCAAGAAACATTTTTCCAACAAACTTATGCCTATGAAAGGCGACCTGACCGCGCTCGAACACAAAGTCGAGCAGTTCCTCGCGTTCTGCCAAAGCCTGCGCGCGGAGAATCAGGCCCTGCGCAGTCGCGTGGCCGGACTCGAGGACGAGCGTCAGGCGCTGGTCGATAAGATCGATACCGCCCGCACCCGGCTCGAAGCTCTGATGGAGAGGCTGCCCGAAGAATGAGCGCCCACCCCACGCTCGACATCACCTTGCTGGGCCGCGAGTATCGCGTCGCCTGTCCGCCCGAGGAGCGGGAGTCGCTGCTGGCGGCGGTGGCCCTGGTCGACGCCAAGATGGCCGAGATCGCCGCCCAGACCAAGAGCACCGGCGAGCGCCTGGCGACGATGACGGCGCTCAATCTGGCGCACGAGCTGCTGGCGGCGAAATCCGCTCCGGAAGCCGTAGCCGAAGCCGCCGTCGACAGCACTTTTGACGCCTTTGACAGGCAGGAATTTACGCGTAGAATCGGCGCCATCGAGGCGCGCTTGGACGCGGCGATGGCTGAGCAGGAGAAGCTCTTTTAGTCCGGCCGTTCGCTTTTCCCGCGCCCAGGAAATCCCTCGCGGTGCTCGTCAAGGTCATACATTCCTTGAACCAATATCCAAGCATCGGGTCGCCGACCGTGTTGCCGCCGTTGTGAGTGTTCCGCTGCCCCGTGCAGTGCGAACGCACCTGAAGCGGCAGGAGAGTGGCCACTCTGAACCTCAGGTTCAGGATGCTGGCCTAGCGGACATCGCGGGGGACCCGAAAATCGTGGGGATGGGCCGCTGAATTGCGACACCATCCCCACGAGCGTACCGTTTGAAATGCCGGTCCCGGCTCAGCGTTTCGCGCAGTTCTCCTGCATTCTCCGGCCGACCTCGAGCATGAAGCGCAGCGTCTGCTGATTGCGCGCTTCGGTCATCAGGCTCCAGGCGCCGAACACGCCGCTGGTCGGCGGTAGCTGACTGGTTTTGGTGGCGGCTTCCTCGATGCACTTGAACATGCCGGTGATCATGTCGAGACGCTCGACCAGGAGCGGCAGGCCGGCCGCGATCCGATCCAGGGCGCCGGTGGATTGCAACCGTTCGAGCATCTCCACCAGATGGACGGCGCCGCCGCGGTTGAGCCGGTCGAGCAGGGACATGCCTTCACCGACGGTTTCGGCCAGACGTCCGACCATTTCATCGGTCAACACATCCTGAGCCGAGCCATAGACGCGCGCCAACTGGGCCAGACGCTCCAGGTCGCCGTCGGCAACCATCTGGGCGATCGTCGGCAAAGCCTTTTCTATGCCGGAGCGATTGACCTGGTCGAGCAGACTCAAGCCGCCGCCGACGGCATCGGTGACCCGTCCCACCATCTCGTCGGTCAGGGCGTCCTCGGCCGAGCCCAGCACCCGCGCCAGGTGCACCAGTCGTTGCAGGTCGCCGTTATGTACCAGTTGGGCAAGCATCGGGATGGCCTTGTCCAGGCCGGCGCGATGGACCTGATCGACGAGATCCATCGTATCTGCGGCGGTGCTCGCCAGGCGGCTCACCATTTCGTCCGTCGCCGCATCGCACGCCGCCACGAACACGCCTTCGATGTCGGGCATTACCTTGATATCCGCATTCATGTCGGCTCCTCCTATAGGAGCCCGCGGGCCGATATCCAGTAGAGCTTGTTGTAGGCCATCTTGAACCAGTGCATGGCCTTGGTTGGCGCCTTTGGATCCGGCGGGTTCTGGTAATTGAACATGGCATAGGTGGCGCGGTCCTTGCCGGCTTCGATGAAGCAGAACACCTTGCCGTCATACTCGCGCACCGGCACGCCCATCTTGACCACCGCGGCGATGTTCTCGGCCAGGGTGTCCGCTTCGAAGTGCGCGGTCGAGCCCGCCTTGCTGATCGGGATGTTGGTGGTGTCGCCGCAGACGAAGACGTTGCTGCGGCCTTCCATGTTGAGCTTGGTGCGGTTGGTCGGAATCCAGCCGCCCTGACCCAGACCGTTCTTTTCCACCACCTCCATGCCCTTGTGCGCGGGAATGGCGATCAGCAGATCGTAGTTGATCTCGGTCCCCTCCTCGCTCTTCAGGATCTTGTTGGCGCCATCAACCTCCTTGATGTTGAAGAAGGTGTCGTAGGTGATGCCGAGCCTGTTCATCTCCGGCGCGGCCCACTTGGCGACATTCTCCAGGCTGTGCACCCGGTTGATCGGATAAGTGTAGTGCAACTGAACCTTGTCGGAGAGGCCCCGATCCTTGAAATAATCGTGCAGCATGAAGGTGATTTCCAGCGGTGCCATCGGGCACTTGTGCGGCACGCCGACGGTGATCACCACCTTGCCGCCCTCGAAGGACTGCAGGCGCTTGAACATCTTTAGCGCCGACTCTTCCGTGTAGAACAGTTCGGCGTTCTCGGCCAGTCCGGGTATGCCTTCGGGATACATGCGCGAGCCGGTGGCGATGACCATGATGTCGTAGTCGACGGTCTTGCCGCTCCTGGTCTTCACCCGATTGTTGTCGAGCATGAATTCCTCCACCGGGTCGACGTGGAACTCGATGCCCGGTTCGAGCAGGCTCGCCTGGTCGCGATACAGTTCGTCCGGCGTCATCCGCCCGATGGCCAGGTAGAGCAGTCCGGGCTGGTACATGTGCTTGTCAGATGCCGAAAGCATGGTGATGCGTGCCTTGCCGGCCTTGAGTTCCGCGGTGAGTCTCCGGGCCAGACTATTTGCCAGTATCGTACCGCCCATTCCACCGCCAACGATCAGGATTTTCATTGTCTTCCTCCTTTGAGTTAGGGATTATTTTGCTTTACGTACGATGACATGCCAGACACCACCCTCTTCGGTAGTCGATACATATTCGTGGCCGACCTTGCGCACCCATTCCGGGATGTCGTTGGCCGAGCCCTTGTCGGTGGACAGCACCTCGAGTTCGTCGCCGATTTGCGACGACTTCAGCGCTGCGATCAATTCCATCAGCGGGCCGGGGCAGAAACTGCCACGGCCATCGACTATTTTTTTGCCAGTCATATTTGTCTCTTCCAGAAAAATCAAAAAGTCCAAACTTGAGCGTCGCGTGCCTCGTCCAGAAATCTTGTCAGCCCGGTCGGTTCACCGATGAAGGATTCCATTTCTCCGGGTTCGACACCGAGGACGTCCATCGCCATCGAGCAGGGAAATATCTTGGCGTCGCCCAGAGCGGCCGCCTGGCCGAACAGCGTCTTGAAATCGGGCACATTCTTGCCCTCCATCAACTGGCCCATTTCCCCTTCGTTGGGCGCTTTGGCGGCATGACCCTTGACGAAGTAAGGCAGCGCATTCATCGACAGGAATACCATGACCTCTTGCCCGCTGACCGCAGCGACGGAAGCGGTCATTGCTGCCATCTGCAAACGTTCCCGCGTGCCGGAAACGACCACCACACAAATCTTGTTGGATGCCATGTTTCCCTCAGATAGGCGAATGACATGATCGATTTGCCCGACGAACGGCGGGCAGCTTCTGCTGCAGCTACTTGCTGGGGGATGCCCCAGTGTTGCTTGGCCGCTTTTAGAGGGGCCAAGCTACGCCACCGGGCGGAGCGCGTCAAGCCCGAAACTCAAGCCGAAGCGTGGTGTTGAGTCTCGGGGAATGCGACAAGCCAGCCTGGGCGGATCCGGGTACCAGTCCGCTCAGTGAGCTCTGAATAGGGTGTGGAGGGGCTGCTTGGGTCGAGGCGGTGCTTCAATCGGATACCAGTACCAGTTTGACGCCGAGTTCATAGGCCTTCACCACAGACCCCCATTGTTTTTCCAGATAGGAGGTGGCGCAGAAGAGAGAGCCGACATATTGCTGGAGTCCTTTATAGCTAACCTGAAAGCGCATGTTGAGTTCCTTTGCTGAGCCGATGTTGATAGGGTCTACGGCGCGGAGCAGGAAAACATTAGAAGCTGGGCGACGGACGTGAACGGATGTCGGCGGCACACCAAAAAAAGTCCCGCACGAGGCGGGACAATAGGGGGGGGCAAACACCATCAAGTACATTTGCAGAGTACGCCGTTGCGCGGTGGAAAATGTAAGCGATGTTTGCTGAAAGTGGCCAATCAAGCTGTTGTTCACAGCTTGTTACAATTTTTCGTTGCGCCAGCTATCTGCTGGCTAGTACCGTCGTCTTCTGGTCGGTGCCCGCTGTTTTGGCGAGCCTGGCGAACTTGTTCTCGCCGGCGGACGCGAGCGCATAGCGGACGCCGAGGGCCTTTTTGTAGATCGTCAGCGAACGCTTATAGAGCAACACGGCCTGTGCGTACTTTCCTTGGTGCACATAGATCGCGGCGAGGTTGTTCAGACTCGTCGCCACTTCGGGATGATCGGGCCCCATTTCCTGTTCGGCGATTACGATGGCGCTCTTTGTCACCTCGGCACCGCGGGCATATTCGCCGTTTTGCAGCAGCGCCATTCCCTCGCGATTCAGGGCCGGCCATTTTCCGTCCTGAGCATGGGCAGGGGCAGCGCACAGGAGTGCGAGACCGACGAATAGACTTGAGATTGCATTCACGGATTTTTGATCCTCAGGAACATCAACTTGCGGTTGTGATCGGGCTATCCTCAGCGCGGCGCGGATGCTAGCACGGCTGCTGCTGCTCGCTTCACTTGCTAACGGCGCTGAGACAATATTCTCAAGCGACGATCAGAAGAACTTTCTGGGCTCAATTGCCGCGATGAGTCCGGCAATTGCCGTGTTTGAATCGAGCGCCGTGCTATCGCCCCTTCTTCCACCGCGATGCGGTCCAGGTGGCTGCCGGGTCACATGTTGCAACAATAATTTACTTGTTGGCATCCGCCATTTTGGTCAGCATTGCCAGGCGGGACACTCGTTTCCCGCCGTGACCATCGGGAGAGTTCATCATGAAATCATCAATTGCTTCAGTGCTACTCGCCGCTGCTATCATCGTCGCGGCGCCGAGCTTCGCCGATGCCGCGGCAGCGCGACCGGAGACGAATGCACGAGCCGGACATTTTCAATTCAGGGGAAAAGACCTGGTCGCGCGCACGACAAGACGCCTCGGTGATCTCGGCAAGAAGCTGGACATCAAACCGGCGCAGCAGGCGGCTTGGCAGACTTACTCCGCCGCTATAATTGCCCAGGCCCGGGTACAAAAGCATCAGTGGGAGCAGATGCGGCTTTCCCGTCGCGCATCGCGCGAACCCCTGACCACTCCTGAGAGAATGGCGAAAATCGCTGATCGCCTGCGCCAGGCATCGGAGCGGATGAGCCAGTTGGCGAGCGAGACCAAGACCTTCTACGATCAACTCGGACCAGAGCAGAAGACGATCTTCGATCTGTACGCGAGGGCCGAGTGGCGCGGTTCTCGGCTGGCGCGCGGCAGGCGTCGGTAGGGGCGTGCCTCCTGGGGGCGGCACCGCGATGGGGCGCCGCGTCGGATCTGGGGCGCAGGCCGTCGGTTGCCAAGACGGAGCGCAGGAACCGCCGCCATCGGTTATCCTGACGGCTTCAATCGGGTGCCGCAGCGACTGCAGCGGCTCACCCTCAGCCCAAGGTGTATTTGATGCAACAGCAGCGCCCCCATCTCGAATCCGTCGCCGCCATCCTCGGCATTGCCATAGTCATGATGCTGATCGCGCTCGATCAGACGGTGGTCGGCACGGCTCTGCCGCGAGTGGTGGCCGAGCTGCAGGGCTTTGGCCTGTATCCCTGGGTTGCGGCGTCCTACCTGATGACCACTTCGATACTGCTGCCGATCACCGGTCGCCTGGGGGACCTGTACGGGCGCAAGCCCTTCCTGCTGGTCGCGATCCTGTTGTTCACCTTCGCCTCCGCCTTGTGCGGCATGGCCCAGAGCATGATCCAACTGGTGCTGGCGCGTGGTTTGCAGGGCGTCGGCGGTGGCATGATCGCCGGCGTCGCCTTCGCTTCGGTCAGCGATCTGTTTCCGGATGCGCTGGAACGCGTCCGCTGGCAGGTGGTGCTGTCGGCCAGCTATGGCATCGCCTCCGCGCTCGGGCCCGTGCTTGGCGGCTGGATGACCGAACATCTGGGATGGCGCAGCGTCTTCTACGTCAATCTGCCGATCGGTGCCCTGGCCATCGCGGTGGTGGCGAAATATCTGCCGAGGGTGTCGCACAACGAGGGCGGCGAGACCGCGATTGACTGGCTGGGCGCTGTCCTGCTGGCGTTGGCGGTGGCTACCCTGCTGATCACCACCGAGAGAGGCGGCGACATCGGCTTCACCCGTCCGCTATTCTGGGGGCTGATGGCGCTGTCGGCGCTTCTGGTCTGGCTGTTTATCCGTCACCAGCGCCGCTCCGGCGCCCCGATCATCCCGCCGCGCCTGTTCTCCAACCCGGTGGCTAGACAGCTTACGCTGCTGGCCGGGCTGACCGGCCTGATCCTGTTCGTGCTGCTGTTCTATGCGCCGCTGCTGCTCCAGGGTGGCTTCGATCTCTCGCCCAAGGATGCCGGCCTGTTGATTTCCCCGCTGCTGGTGAGCGTTACCGTCGGCAGCATCACCAATGGCCGTCTGATGTCCAGGCTACGCCGCCCCGAACGGCTGTTTTCCTGGGGCGTGCTGTTGCTGATCGTGGGCATCGCGCTGCTGTGTGCGGTGGGGCGCGGCACCCCGCACCTCGTCGTGGGTCTGATTTTCACCGTCTGCGGCTTCAGCTTGGGTTTCCAGCTGCCCAACCTGACCCTGCAGATCCAGGCCGCGGTCGACAAGCAGGACACCGGCATAGCCTCGGCGCTGATCCAGACTACGCGCACGCTGGGCAGCATGTTCGGCGCCAGCATCGCCGGGCTGATCGTCAGTTTGAGTTTCGGCCGTCGCGCGGGTGAGGCATTGGCAGGTGCGAAGATTACCGACTCCCGGGTGGCCAAGTTATTCGGCAGCCCCCAGTTGCTGGTGCGCGAACAGGACCAGGCGGTGCTGAAGCAGTTGGCGCGCTCCCTGGACTTTGACCCCTCGGCCCTGATCGAACAGGCGCGGCTCGGGCTGGTCAGCGGCGTGCGCTACGCCTTCATCGGTTGCGTGGTGCTGGCGGTCATCAGCTTCTTCATCAGCCGCCGGCTGCCGCCATTTATTAGCGGAAGGAAAGCATGGAATCCCGAGTGAATGAGCTGGAGGCCAAGATCAGCCTCGCGGAGGATCTGCTCGACGCCCTCAATCGCACGGTCTTTCGCCAGCAACAGCAGATCGAGCGCCTGCAGCGCGACCTGCGTGTCCTGCAGCAGCAATCGAGAGATGCCGGCCCGGCCGAAGCCCTCAATCCGGCCGACCAACTGCCGCCACACTACTGAGTTACCGACGGTCGCGGATGAAAAACGGCTTCCATCGCTGGAAGCCGTTTGAGTGTTGGTGGGCCCTGACAGGATCGAACTGTCGACAAACGGATTAAGAGTCCGCTGCTCTACCAGCTGAGCTAAGGGCCCGGTAGTTTTTTTCGCTTGCAGTAGCTAGTGGTGGGTCGTGCGGGGGTCGAACCCACGACAAACGGATTAAAAGTCCGCTGCTCTACCAACTGAGCTAACGACCCAGCGAAAGGCGCGAATTATAGGAAGTCGCCGCGCCGATGTCAAACCAGGATCGCGGCTCAAGCCTCGCGCATCATCCTCCAATATTGGAGCTTCATCGTGCCGGCCGCCCCGGCGATGATGGCGGCGAGCGTCAGCATGGAGCCGATGGCCAGCGTCGACACCCCGGTGACGCCCTGGCCGATGGTGCAGCCCATCCCCAGCACGCCGCCCACACCCATCAGCACGGCGCCGACCGCGTGATTGAAGAAGTCGCCGGCGGAAGCAAACCATTCGATGCGGAAGCTGCGCTTGGCCAGCGCGTAGAGAAAGGAGCCGACGATTACCCCGGTCAGGGCGCAGATGCCGAAATTGATCAGCGAAAAATCGGCGGGGTGCATCAGGTAGCGTGCGGTATCGCCCATCGGACTGATGAAGGTGTAGGACTGCATCTGTACGCGCGAGGGCACGGTGTCCGCCATCTCGGCCCATTCCCTCCAGGCCTGGCCGATGCTGCTGCCGGTGATGGCCCAGCCGGCGACCACCGCCAGGCCGATTACCGTGCCGCCCAGGATGTTGTCGAAATTGGCGCGGAAGTCGGCGGCCTTGAAGATGAACAACAGCAGCGCGACGGCCAGCAGTGCGCCGAGCGCGAGATGCAGCGTCGCGGTGTTCTCCATGCCGACCAGGCCGCCGATGATGGCGTCGAGCGTCTGGCTCCTGATGCCGTACTTGGCCAGGCCGATGGCGAGCGGCGACATCCAGCTGTCGAACATCGTGCCGTAGAAATCGGTCCAGAGCATCAGGTAGGCCATCACCGAGGCGATCACCAGCACCACCAGCGACTTCAAGTTGCCCCCGCCGATCCGCACCAGGGTCTTGTTGCCGCAGCCCGACGCCAGGGTCATGCCGATGCCGAACATGGCGCCGCCGAGCAGGTAGCGCAGCCAGGCGAAGTTCTCGGTGCGGTAGGGGGGGAAGGTCGAACCAGAGATATTCACCCGCCCGCTGGCCTCCAGCGCCACGACGCCGCCGATGGCGATGGCGATGGCCAGGAGCCAGGCGCGCAGGCGACCGGTGTCGCCCATATTGACCCAATCGGACACGGCACCCATGGTGCAGAAGTTGGTCTTGTTGGCGGTCGCGCCCATTACCGCGGCGATGGCGAACACCGCGAGCAGCACTTCGTTGTGGATCGTCAAGGCCATGCCGGGTCTCCGTTTTTGTTCGAATAGTTGAATTCTAATGAATGCCGGCAGCGATCGGATCAGTCTTATTGCGCCCCGAATAATCGCCGTCAATGGCCCAGGTAGGGCGTCGGGTCGGTCACGCTGGCCGCGGCAAAACCGGCGCGGCGCAGTCGGCAGGAGTCGCAGACACCGCAGGCGCGGCCTGCCGGGTCGGCCTGGTAGCAGGAGATGGTGAGCGAGTAGTCTACGCCCAGCGAGGAGCCCAAGCGGATGATCTCCGCCTTGGACAGCTCGATCAGCGGCGCATGGAGGCTGAGCCGGCGTCCCTCGACCGCCGCCTTGGTGGCGAGATTGGCCATCGCCTCGAAGGCGCGGATGTATTCCGGCCGGCAGTCGGGGTAACCGGAATAATCGACGGCATTGACGCCGATGAAAATGTCGGCGGCGTCGAGCACCTCGGCCCAGGCCAGGGCCAGCGAGAGCATGATGGTGTTGCGCGCCGGCACGTAGGTGACCGGGATCGCGGTACCGACGCCATTAGTAGGCACCGCGATGGCGGCATCGGTCAGGGCGGAGCCGCCGAACTGGGTGAGATCGAGGCGTACCGTGCGCTGCCTCGCGGCGCCGAGGCTGGCTGCGACGCGCGCCGCCGCTTCCAGTTCGACGCGATGGCGCTGGCCGTAGTCGAGCGACAGGCAATGGCAGGCAAAACCGCGGCTCTTGGCGAGTGCCAGAACGGTGGCGGAGTCGAGTCCGCCGGAGAGGAGCACGACAGCGTTGGAAGTCATCGCCGGATGTTAGCAGGGGATCAGCGTCCCCGCTCGGCGCCCCACAGCAGCTTGTGCAACTGCAGTTGAAAGCGCACCGGCAGCCGGTCACGCAGGATCCAGCCGGCCAGTTGCGTGGAGTCGAGTTGGCCCGCGACCGGCGAGAACAGCACCGGGCAGAGGGCGTCGAGCTTGCGCTCGCCGACCGCCGTCTTCGCCCATTGGTAGTCGGCCTCCGAGGCGAGCACGAACTTGATCTCGTCGCTGGCGGTGAGCTGGGCCAGATTCTGCCAGCGGTTCTTCTCACTCTCGCCGGAGCCGGGGGCCTTCAGGTCCATGATCTTCGCGACGCGCGGGTCGACGCCGGCCAAGTCGAGGGCGCCGCTGGTCTCCAGCGACACCGAATAGCCGGCATCGCACAGGGCCTTCAGCAGGTCCGGGCAGCTCCTCTGCGCCAGGGGCTCGCCGCCGGTGACGCAGACGGTGCCGCAACCGTAGCGCCCGACCTCGGCCAGCACCCCGGCCACGCTCATGCTGCTGCCGCCGGTGAAGGCGTAGTCGGTGTCGCACCAGGTGCAGCGCAGGGGGCAGCCGGTGAGGCGGACGAAAACGGTGGGCAGGCCGACGCGGGAGGACTCGCCCTGGAGCGAATGGAAGATCTCGCTGATCTTCAGCGTCGCTCCGGCGGCAACCGCCATCACTTCTTCTTGAGGCGCTGCCGAGCGGTCTTGGCGGCGCTGCTGTCCGGGTATAGCTTGATCAGGGACGCGTAGGTCTTCCTGGCAGCCTTGGCTTCGCCGGCTTCCTTCTGGCTGTTGGCCTGGCCGAGCAAGGCGTCGGGCGCCTTGCTGTCCTGGGGCCAGGCGGCCGGTACCTTGGCGAAGGTCTCGGCGGCCTTGGCGTATTGGCGCATCTGATAATAGGTCGAGGCGGCCCAGTACTGGGCGCTCGGGGCGAGGGTGCTCGCCCCGTGGTTCTTGACGAAGTCCTGGAAGGCGGTCAGGGCCTGCTTGTACTTGGCGGCCTTGAACAGGGTCAGCGCCGCTTCGTAATCGCGCGTCTCGGCGGCCGGATCGGCGGGCTGGGCGGCGGCAGGAGCGGCGGCGGCCTGGGCGCCGGCTTCGAGCTTGCGCAAACGGCTGTCCAGATCGGTATAGAAATCGGTCTGCCGCTTCTTGGCCGTCTCGATGTCATAGTTTTGCACCTCGATCTGGCCGCGCAGCTTGGCGATCTCGGCCTTCAGCGCCTCGATCTGGTTGGCCAGATCGATCTGGCCGCGCGCCGAGGTCGCAAACCCGGAGTCCATCTTCTTGGCCTGCTCGGCTAGGTCGCCTTGCAGTTGCCCGATCTGAGTCCGTGCCTGGTCGTCGTCGAACAATCCGGCGTGCGCCGGATGCGCCGCCAAAAAACTGCTGAATGCAGCTATCGCCAGCAGCGCTGTTGTGTTGATGCGGGACATCGCTCAGTACTCTCCGGAGTAGAGCATGTCGTCCCGGCGGTTCTCGGCCCAGGCGGCCTCGTCGTGGCCGGGATTGCGTGGTTTCTCTTCGCCGAGGCTGACCGCTTCGAGCTGGTCCTCCTTGACGCCGAGCAACAGCAGCGCTTTCTTCACCGCGTCAGCGCGCTTCTGGCCCAGGGCGACGTTGTACTCGCGGCTGCCGCGCTCGTCGGTGTTGCCCTGGATCAGCATCTTCATCTTCGGATTGGCGATGAGAAAGCGGGCGTGCGCTTCAAGCAGCGGCTGGTATTCGCTTTTGATGACGTACTGGTTGTAATCGAAGAACACGCTGCGCTTGGACAGGATGCTCCTCGGGTCCTTGAGCGCAGCCAGGCTGGTCATGTCCAGCTTGTCGGGCGAGACCGGTTGCGCTTGCGCCCCGTTCTTGACCGCGTTCGCGGTGCTGTCGGTGACGCTGGCCCCGGTTTGTTCCGGTGCCGGCGGCTGCGAGCCGCAGGCGGCGAGAATCAGACTGGCGGCGGCAACGAAGAGTAACTTGCGCATGGTCGGGCTCCAGGTTTGGACGTTCTATTTTACGAAGGGACCCCAGGCCGGCTCGCGCACATCCGCGGCCTGCACCGAGAGTTTCTGCTTGACGCTGCCATCGACGGAGACGGTCGCGAGCACGCCGCGTCCGCCGATCTCGGTGGCGTAGATGATCATGCGGCCGTTCGGAGCGAAGCTGGGCGACTCGTCACGGGAAGTATCGGTGAGGATCTGCGTCTGCTTGGTCGCCAGGTCCATCAGCGCGACCTGGAAGCGGCCGTCGTTCCTGGCGATATAGGCCAGGCTCTTGCCGTCGGGCGAGGGACGCGGCGTGACGTTGTAATTGCCCTGGAAGGTGATGCGCTCGGCATCGCCGCCGGTGGCGGGGATGCGATAGATCTGCGGGCTGCCGCCGCGGTCGGAGGTGAAGTAGATCCACTGACCGTCGGCCGAGAATCTCGGCTCGGTGTCGATCCCGGTGGATGTGGCCAGACGCGTGATGCCGCTGCCGTCGGCGTTGACCAGATACATCTGCGAGCCGCCGTCCTTGGACAGCACCACGGCCAGCTTCTTGCCGTCGGGCGACCAGGCCGGCGCCGAATTGGAGCCCTTGAAGTTGGCGGCGACGTGCCGCCTGCCGGTGGCCAGCGAATGCACATAGACGATCGGCTTCTTCGCCTCGAAGGAGACGTAGGCCAGCTTCGTGCCGTCGGGCGACCAGGTCGGCGAGATGATCGGCTCGCGCGAGGCGAGCGCCGTCTGGGCGTTGGCGCCGTCGGCGTCGGCGATCTGCAGCTCGTAACGGCCGGTGCTTTTCACCACGTAGGCGATGCGCGTCGAGAAAATTCCCGGCACACCGGTCAGTTTCTGGTAGATGAAATCGCTGATGCGGTGGGCCGTGGCGCGCAGCTGCGCGCTGCTCGAGACGAAGGCCTGGCCGCCTAGCGGCGCCTCCTTTTGCACGTCGTAGAGGAGGAAGCGCGTTTCGTAGCGGCCATCGGGCATGGCGGTGACGCTGCCGGTGGCCAAGGCATCGGCACCGCGGGTCTTCCAGTCGGGATAGCTGACCGGCGTCGTCTCGGACAAGGGCGCGGTGCCCGGGTCGACCAGACTGAACTGTCCGCTGTGCTCGAGATCGGCGCGTATCACCGTGGTCAGCGCCTGGGAGACGATGCCCTCGCCGGCAAAGTCGGCCACCGCGATCGGCATGCGATTGGCACCGGCACCGGTGATTTCGATCGAGAGCTGGGCGTGGGCAGCGCTGGCTAGGCCCAGCAGCACCGCTGCGAGGCTGGTCAAGACGAGGCGTGGGAGTGAATGTCTCATTGTCGATTGATTATACCGTCACTATTGACTATTAATCTTCCAGCGGCCTGAAGGTCAGTCTCAGGGTGCGCTCGAAGACCGAGGGATCGTCGGGCTTGGGCAGGGGATCGGATTTCTTGATCGCTCGTTCGATGGCGGCGTCGAGCGCAGGGATGCCGGTCGACTTCTTGAGCCTGGGTTCTCCGACCAGCGAGCCGTCGGGCAGCAGGGTCACATCGAAAACCGCTTCCGGATCGCCGCTGGCGCCGACCGGCCTGACGATGTTGCCCTTGATCTTGGCGGCGATCTTGTCCTGCCAGGCCTGCTGCGCCTGGGACAGAGCCGCGGCTGCCTGCGCCGATTTGATCTGAGCCAGTTCCCTGGCGGCGGCTTCGCTGGCCTTGCGCTGGTCGGTCGCCTTGAGATCCTGTTCGAGCTGCTTCTGGAACGGATCGATATGCGGCTTCACCGGTTTGGGCTTTTCCGCCGGCTTCGGCTTCTCCACCGGCTTCGGCTTCTTCACCGGCCTTTCCTTCTGCAAGATCTCGGGCTTGGGCGGCGGTGGCGGCGGCTTGACCTCGACCTTCGGTTCGGGCTTCGCTTCGACCTTGGGTTCGACCTTCGGTTCCGGCTGGGGTGGCACCGGCTGCGGCCGCACTTGCGGCGCTGGAAGTCCGGGCACCAATTCGACTTCGACCGCCGACGATGCCCGGGTCTGCCAGTGGATGCCGTATAGCAGGAAGATCGCGAGCAGCAGATGCACGGCCACCGCCAGCACCATGGCAGCGCGCTTGCCGGGCGGGGGCGCTGGCGGCGCGACTCTCATTTGCCGCCGGGCTGTACCAGCAGGCCGATCTTCGCCACCTGCTGCCGCTGCAATTCGTCCATGACGCCGAGCACGGCCTGGTATTTGACGCTCTTGTCGCCGGCGATCAGCACTGCCTGCTGCGGATTCCTCGCTTGCGCCGCCTTGATCCGGGCCGCCAGTTCGCTCTCGCTGATCGGCTGCTCCCCGGTGTTGTTCGAATGGTCGTTAATGGCAAGCGAAGCGTCGGCTCTGACGATCACTTCCAGCGGCGCTACCGGCGGCGCCGCGCTCTTGCCGACGCTGGGCAGCGCGACGCTGCCGGTCTGGATCATCGGCGCCGTGACCATGAAGATCACCAGCAGCACCAGCATCACGTCGATGTAGGGCACGACGTTGATCTGGTTCATCAGCCGACGCTGCTTCATCTCACCTGCCTTTGCAGGATATTGGAGAACTCTTCCATGAAGCTCTCGAAGCGCACCGAGATGCGATCGACGTCGTGGGCGTAGCGGTTGTAGGCGACCACCGCCGGAATCGCCGCGAACAGTCCGATGGCGGTCGCCACCAAGGCCTCGGCGATGCCCGGGGCGACCTGCGCCAGCGTCGCAGAACTGACGTTGGCCAAGCCGCGGAAGGCGTGCATGATGCCCCAGACCGTGCCGAACAGGCCGACGTAGGGACTGACCGAACCGACCGAGGCGAGGAAGGCCAGATGCGCGTCCAGCGAGTCGGTCTCGCGCTGATAGGTGGCGCGCATGGCGCGCCGGGCGCTGTCGACCACCGTCGCCGGATCGAGCGTCTTCTGCCCGCGCAGCTTGTTGAATTCGCGATAGCCGGCCTCGAAGATGCGCTCCAGCGCGCCGGTGCCGTGGCGGTTATTGACCGCGCTCTGATACAGGCTGTTGAGGTCGCCGCCGCTCCAGAAGTCGCGCTCGAACTGGTCGGTGCGGGCGCGCGCGTCGCGCAGCGCGAACCACTTGCGAAAGATCCAGTACCAGGACATGAAGGAAACGCTCATCAACAGCGTCAGAACCAGCTTGACCACGAGGCTGGCGTTCGAGATGAGTTCGACGATGGAGAGATCCTGGGTAATGTTCATGCGCGGTTCCCGGTGCGGTTCGAGGTCAAGATCCTGAATGTTTGAAAAACATCTTCCGGCATCGCCGCCGCCTTCATGCGCGCCGAGTCGACGCAGGCGACGCGCATCTTCGCAGTGAGCAACAGTTCGACTCCCTGAGCACTCTCGCGCAGCACGTTCTGGCCGAAAACGACTTGCACCCTGCCGACTGACTCGATCGTCGAAGAAACGTTCAATAGGTCGTCAAGCAGCGCCGGCTTCAGGTATTCGGCGGATATCGAGCGCGCCACGAAGGCGACACCGAAGTCCCCGGCCAGCCGGCGCTGTTCGTAGCCGAGCGCACGCAGCCATTCGGTGCGGGCGCGTTCGAGGAATTTCAGATAGCTGGCGTAGTACACCACGCCGGCGGCGTCGGTGTCCTCGTAATAAACGCGAATGGGAAGGACGAAGTTGACGCCGGGGACGCGGGACATGCGCTATTTTAACCGGGAAGCGGCAAGGGGAAATTATTGTTCTTTCCAGAGACTGGGGTCGTTCGGTGCGGCCAGGCCGAAATGGCGCCAGATCGCGGCGGTGGCGGTGCGCCCGCGCGGCGTGCGCTGCAGGTAGCCCTGCTGGATCAGGAAGGGCTCGAGCACGTCCTCGATGGTGTCCCGCGCCTCGCCGATGGCGGCGGCGAGGTTGTCCACCCCGACCGGGCCGCCGCCGAACTTTTCCAGCATCGCCAGGAGCAGCTTCCGGTCCATGATGTCGAGACCGAGATGATCGACGTCGAGCATGGTCAGCGCCGCATCGGCGACCTCCCGGGTGATGCGGCCCTCGGCCCTGACCTCGGCGAAGTCGCGTACCCGACGCAGCAGGCGGTTGGCGATGCGCGGGGTGCCGCGCGAGCGCTTGGCGATCTCGGCGGCTCCCTCGGCGGCGACATGCACCTTGAGCAGGGCCGCCGAGCGGGTGACGATCAGGCCGAGTTCCTCGGGCGTATAGAACTCCAGCCGGGCGACGATGCCGAATCTGTCGCGCAGCGGATTGGTCAGCATGCCGGCGCGCGTCGTGGCGCCGACCAGGGTGAAGGGCGGCAGATCGAGCTTGACCGAACGCGCCGCCGGTCCTTCTCCGATCATGATGTCGATCTGGAAATCCTCCAGCGCCGGATAGAGGATTTCCTCGACCACCGGCGAGAGGCGGTGGATCTCGTCGATGAACAGCACGTCGTTCGGTTCGAGATTGGTCAGGATCGCCGCCAGGTCGCCGGCGCGCTCCAGCACCGGACCCGAGGTCTGGCGCAGATTGACGCCCATCTCGTGGGCGACGATGTGCGCCAGCGTCGTCTTGCCCAGCCCCGGCGGGCCGAACAGCAGCACGTGGTCGAGCGACTCGCCGCGCTGCCGGGCCGCCTCGATGAAGATCTCGAATTGGCCGCGGATCTTCTGCTGGCCGACGTAATCGGCGAGCTTCTTCGGCCGCAGCGCGCGCTCCAGGACGTCCTCCTGCTGCGGCCCGGCGGCGATCAGGCGTTCTCCCTCTACTGGGGGGCCGGCGAGCCGGTCGATTTCGATGGCCATGGCGGCAGTTTAACCGACCTGGGCCCGGCTCGGCATCAGGCCTTGGACAGCAGCTTCAGCGCCTGGCGGATGCCTTCGGGCACCGCCACGTCCGGCGTCAACTGACGCATCGCCGCGACTGCCTCGCGTTCGCTGTAGCCCAGCGCCAGGAGTGCGTTGGCGATGTCGCTGGCGGCATCGGGGACGATGGCCCCGGGGCTGACGCCGCCGGCGGTCGAGGGCTTGGGCAGCCGGTCACGCAACTCCAGCAGCAGACGCTCGGCGGTCTTCTTGCCGATGCCCGGAACCTTGATCAGTCGGCCGGCCTCCTGCATCACCACTGCCTGCGCCAGTTCGGCCACCGACAGACCCGACAGCACCGCCAGGGCGATGCGCGCGCCGACGCCGCTGATCTTCAACAACTGGCGGAAGGTGGCGCGCTCGTCCTGGGAGAGGAAGCCGTAGAGGAAGTGGCCGTCCTCGCGCACGATCAGGTGGGTATGGAGGCTCGTCTTCTCGCCTGCCGCGGGCAGGTGGTAGAAGGTGCTCATCGGCACGTCGAGGTCGTAGCCGACGCCGTGCACGTCGAGGGTGATCTGCGGCGGGTTCTTCTCGATGAGTACCCCGGTCAAGCGGCCGATCATGGTTTTCCCTTTCTGTTAGATGAGCCGCCCGTTCCTGACCCGGAACCCGGCGGTGGCCAGGGCGCCCAGCCCCTGGCCACCGTGGGCGTGGCAGATGGCGCAGGCGAGCGCGTCGGCGGCGTCGGGGCCGGGCGCGCCGGACAGCCGCAGCAGTCTCACCACCATGTGCTGGACCTGTTCCTTGGCCGCCTTGCCGCGGCCGACCACCGCCTGCTTGACCTGCAGCGCGCTGTATTCGGCCACCGGCAGCCCGTTCAGCACCAGGGCGCCGATCGCGGCGCCGCGCGCCTGGCCCAGGAGCAGCGTCGATTGCGGATTGACGTTGACGAACACCTTCTCGACCGCCGCCTGCTGCGGCCGGTGTCCGGCGACCACCTCATTGATGCCCTCGACGATGGTCTTCAGCCGCCCCGGCAGATCTCCGCCGGTGCCGGTCTTGATCGCGCCGCTGCTCACGTAGATGAGCTTCGTGCCTTGCTTGTCGATGATGCCAAAACCAGTCACCCGCAGACCCGGGTCGACGCCGAGGATGCGGATGGACTCCGTCATGGCGTTTGCGATAGCTCCATCGGGTGACTGGTTTCGGTGGAGGCTAACCGGCTTTTCCGGTTAAGCGAGCCTTGCGAGCGGCCGGAGCCAAAACCATCGACCCGCAGGCCCGGGTCGATGCCGAGGATGCGCACGCGCTCGCCGGCCACCGGACGCCTACTCCTCGATCACGGCGTTGCTATAGACCTCCTGCACGTCGTCCAGGGACTCCAGCGCATCGAGCAGCTTCTGCATTTTCACGGCATCCTCGCCGGTGAATTCCGTCTCGGTCTGCGGCTTCATCGTCACCTCGGCGAACTCCGGCTTGAAGCCGGCACCCTCCAGCGCCTCCTTGACCGCGAGAAACTCGCCGGGGTTGGAGAGCACTTCGATCGAACCATCCTCGTTCGTGATGACGTCGTCGGCGCCTGCTTCCAGCGCCGCCTCCATCAGTCTGTCTTCGTCGGTGCCGGGGGCGAACAGGAACTGGCCGCAATGCTTGAACAGGAAGGCCACCGAGCCGTCGGTACCGAGATTGCCGCCGTACTTGTTGAAGGCGTGGCGGACGTCGGCGACGGTGCGCGTCTTGTTGTCGGTGAGGCAATCGACGATCACCGCAGCACCGTTGATGCCGTAGCCCTCGTAGCGGATCTCCTCGTAATTCACGCCTTCCAGTTCGCCGGTGCCGCGCTTGGTGGCGTTCTTGATGTTGTCCGAGGGCATGTTCTCGGCCTTGGCCTTTTCCACCGCCAGCCGCAGGCGGGGATTGAAGTTCAGGTCGCCGCCGCCCATCTTGGCGGCGACGGTGATCTCCTTGATCAGCTTGGTGAACACCTTGCCGCGCTTGGCGTCCTGGCGGCCCTTGCGGTGCTGGATGTTGGCCCACTTGGAATGACCGGCCATGGATAATCCTTGGTAGCTTGGTGAAAGAGGCGCCAGTTTAGCACCGGCCCGCACCCCTCAGCCGGCGTCGATTCGATCGAGCCCCAGACTGCGCCAGATGGCCATCGTCAGCGTCGCCTGGTTGAGCGTGTAGAAGTGCAGGCCGGGGGCGCCGCCGCCGAGCAGGCGGGCGCACAAGCCGCTGACCACGTCGAGTCCGAAGCCGCGAATCGAGGCGGCGTCGTCGCCATAGGCTTCCAGCCGCTTCCTGATCCAGCGCGGAATCTCGGCGCCGCAGGCATCCGAGAAGCGCGCCAGCTTGGCGTAGCTGGCGATCGGCATGATGCCCGGCACGATCGGCGCGGCGACCCCCGCTGCGCGCGCCTCATCGACGAAGCGGAAGTAGGCGTCGGCGTTGAAGAAATATTGGGTGATCGCCGAGTCGGCGCCCGCGTCGATCTTGCGCTTGAAGTTGATGAGATCGTCGCCGGCCGATCTCGCCTGCGGATGCACCTCGGGATAGGCGGCGACCCCGATATGGAACCAGTCGCCGGTCTCCCGGCGAATGAATTCGACCAGCTCGCTGGCATAGCGAAACTCGCCGGCTTCGGCCATGCCCGAGGGCAGATCCCCCCGGAGAGCGACGATGCGGCGGATGCCGGCCTCCCGGTAGCGCGAGAGCAGAGTGGCGATGTTCTCGCGCGTCGAGCCGATGCAGGAGAGATGCGGCGCCGCAGAAAGACCTTCGCCCTGGATCTCCAGCACCGTCTCCAGGGTGCGGTCGCGGGTGGAACCGCCGGCGCCGAAGGTGCAGGAGAAGAAGGCCGGTTTGAGCTGCGCCAACTGCGCGCGCGCGGCGCGCAGCTTGTCCACGCCCTCCTGCGTCTGCGGCGGGAAGAACTCGATGGAAAGTTCAGGCTTGTTCAATTTCTATTTCCTTTTTCCCAGGATCAGGGCGGACAGCAGCCAGGAGACGATGCTGTAGAGCAAGGACCCGAACAGCGCCGACCAGAAGCCACCGACGATGAAGCCGTCGACCCAGTGCGCGACCATCATGAACAGCAGCGCATTGATGACGAAGATGAACAGCCCCAGCGTCAGCAGCGTCACCGGCAGCGTCAGCAGGATCAGGAGCGGACGCAGCAGGGTATTGACCAGCCCCAGCAGCACCACCACGATCAGTGCCGTGCCTATGCCCTCGATGCGGATCGAGGGCAGCAGATAGGGCAGCAGCAGCAACGCCACCGCATTGATCAGCCAGACGACCAGTAGGCGCATCTCAGTAGCGGTAGCTGTCCGACTTGTACGGCCCGTTCTTGGCCACGCCGATGTAGGCCGCCTGCTGGTCGGTCAGTTCGGAGAGCTGGGCATTGAGTTTCTTCAATTGCAGCCGCGCCACCTTCTCGTCGAGATGCTTGGGCAGGACATAGACACCGACCGGATATTTGCCCGGGTTGGCGAACAGCTCGATCTGGGCGATGGTCTGGTTGGCAAAGGAAGAACTCATGACGTAGGACGGATGCCCGGTGCCGCAGCCGAGATTCACCAGGCGGCCCTTGGCCAGCAGGATGATGCGGCGTCCAGAGGGGAATATGACGTGGTCGACCTGCGGCTTGATCTCCTCCCACTGGTACTTCTCGATCGAGGCGACGTCGATCTCGTTGTCGAAGTGGCCGATGTTGCAGACGATCGCCTGGTCCTTCATCCTGACCATGTGCTCGTGGGTGATGACGTGGTAGTTGCCGGTGCAGGTGACGAAGATGTCGGCCTTGTCGGCGGCGTATTCCATGGTCACCACGCGGTAGCCTTCCATCGCCGCCTGCAGCGCGCAGATCGGATCGACCTCGGTCACCCAGACTTGCGCCGAGAGCGCGCGCATCGCCTGGGCCGAGCCCTTGCCGACGTCGCCGTAGCCGGCGATCAGGGCGACCTTGCCCGCGATCATGACGTCGGTAGCGCGCTTGATGCCGTCGACCAGCGACTCGCGGCAGCCGTAGAGATTGTCGAACTTGGACTTGGTGACCGAGTCATTGACGTTGATCGCGGGGATCTTCAGCTCGCCGCGCGCGTGCATCTGGTAGAGGCGATGGACGCCGGTGGTGGTCTCCTCGGTGACGCCCTTGATCGCGGCCAGCCGAGTCGAATACCACTTGTCATCGACACCCAGCCTGGCCTTGATCGCGGCGTAGAGCACGCGCTCTTCCTCGCTTCCCGGATTGGCCAGCACCGAGACGTCGGCCTCGGCGCGGGTACCCAGGTGCAAGAGCAGGGTCGCATCGCCGCCGTCGTCGAGGATCATGTTGGAATACGAGCCGTCGGCCCACTCGAATATTCGGTGGGTGAAATCCCAGTATTCCGTCAGCGACTCGCCCTTGTAGGCGAACACCGGAATGCCGTCGGCGGCGATGGCAGCGGCGGCGTGGTCCTGGGTCGAGAAGATGTTGCAGGAGGCCCAGCGCACCTTGGCGCCGAGCGCGGTCAGGGTCTCGATCAGCACCGCGGTCTGGATGGTCATGTGCAGGCTGCCGGTGATGCGCGCACCCTTCAAGGGCTGGCTGGCGGCGTATTCCTCGCGGATCGCCATCAGGCCGGGCATCTCGGTCTCGGCGATGCGGATCTCCTTGCGCCCCCAGGGGGCCAGGGCGAGGTCGGCGACGTGGTAGTCGGTGAAAGCGGTCATGGCAAACTCCATTCAAGTTTCTGAATGGGCGCCGTTGCTACGGGAATGCCGCCGCTCCAAGCCTGACGACCTCGCGGTCGCTGCAGCGCCCCTCGGAGCGGGGGATAAGATTTATCGTCGGTTCAAAGTCCGGCGTCTGCCTTCAAGGCCCCTGCCCTGAAACAGATTTTGGCTTCGGCCGGCGCGCAGCGCCTTAACGTTCGCTGCGCTCACGTTAGCCTACGCCGAAATACCGCCAAAGCCGCTCTGCAGCCGGCCTTACAGGCCGGCGTCGGCGCGCAGCGCCGCTGCCTTGTCGGTGTTTTCCCAGGTGAACTCCGGTTCGTCGCGGCCGAAGTGGCCGTAGGCGGCGGTCTTCTGGTAGATCGGACGCAACAGATCGAGGGCCATGATGATGCCCTTGGGGCGCAGGTCGAAGTGCCTGCCGATCAGTTCGGCGATTTTCTCGTCGGCTATCTTGCCGGTGCCGAAGGTATTGACCATCAGCGACACCGGTTTGGCGACGCCGATGGCGTAGGCCACCTGCACCTCGCAGCGATCGGCCAATCCGGCGGCAACGAGATTCTTGGCGACATAGCGGCCGGCGTAGGCGGCGGAACGGTCGACCTTGGACGGATCCTTGCCGGAGAAGGCGCCGCCGCCGTGATGCGCGGCACCGCCGTAGGTATCGACGATGATCTTGCGCCCGGTCAGGCCGCAGTCGCCGGAAGGTCCGCCGACGACGAAGCGGCCGGTCGGGTTGATCAGGTAACGCGTCTTGGCCGTCAGCATTTCCTTGGGCAGCACCGGCTTGATGATCTCCTCGATCACGGCCTCGCTGATCTGCGCGTGCGAGACCTCGGGGCCATGCTGGGTGGAGACGACCACGGTATCGATGTCTACCGGCTTGCCATCGACGTAGCGGACGGTGAGTTGCGATTTCGCATCCGGGCGCAGCCACGGCAGGCGGCCGTCCTTGCGTACCTCGGCTTGGCGCTGCATGATCCGATGCGCATAGTAGATCGGCAGCGGCATCAGACTGGGCGTCTCGTTGCAGGCGTAGCCGAACATCAGTCCCTGGTCGCCGGCGCCCTGATCGAGATCGATGCCCTCGCCTTCATTGACGCCGCGCGCAATGTCTGGGGACTGGCGGTTGATCGCGGTCAGCACGGCGCAGGACTTGTAGTCGAAACCGATGTCGGAATCGTCGTAGCCGATGCGGCGCACGGTGGCGCGGGCGATATCCATGTAGTTGATGTTGGCGCTGGTCGTGATCTCGCCTGAGATGACCACCAGGCCGGTCGATACCAGCGTCTCGCAGGCGACCCGCCCGCGACGGTCCTGCGCCAGGACGGCGTCGAGAACGGCATCGGAGATCTGGTCGGCAACCTTGTCGGGATGGCCTTCGGATACGGATTCCGAAGAAAAGAGATATTCCTTGCTCATGCTGTCTGCTCCTGTTGCGATGTCCCCGGTTCGTCGGATTCGGTCGGCGCGACTGGCTCCGGGGAAGAGCAGGCGACGCTTTAGCAGTATTTTCCCGGCGCTGACGCCGAAGATCCGCCCTGCAAGTTGTCCTGATTAACTCGGCGGAGAGGCAATTCTACTGGCGCTTTGCCGGCGGGTCAAACGCCCATGCCGATTAGCTCGTAGCGGTTTTCGAGTCTTTGCCAGACCACGCCAGCGAGCCGCTGGAACTGGAAAACAGCCGGTCATCGGCCGTGCCGTGCGCGCGCAGACGCTGATGGATCTCCTTGGGCGAGAGATACTCCAGCGGGATCCCCTCCCTGACTACCCTCATCGTGCGCACGATGGTCTCGCCGGAGACCACGCCGATCTTGCAGGATAAGCCGTCCAGGGCGTGTCGCTTTTCTTCCCGCAGCGTCTCCACCTGGCTGGCGAGATCCTGTTCCACCCCCTGCGCGCTGGCGACCTCGGCGGCCAACTGGTTGAGCTGCCGGGTGACCGCGGCGAAGCGGGCCTGTGCCGCCTTCCAGCCGCTCTCCTGCTCGGCGCTAATGGTGATTTCCCGCGCTTGGATCTTCTGCTGCAGCGTCAGGAATTTCTTGACTTCCGGCTGTTCCGCGATCTGTGCCGCGGTGCCGCTATAGCTTGCCCGCACCCTCTCGGCGTCAGCGAGCTTCTTCTCCAGCGACTCGATCTCCATGTCCCAGATCGCCGGGTCGGGGGTGCGCACGCTCACCACCGTCTCGATCTCCTTGCGGTTGGCGGCGTGACCTATCGTCACCCGTCGGCCGGCCACGGCGCAGCCCTCGCAGCTCTCGATATCGACTTCCTCAGCCAGGATTTCGCAATTGACCGCCCGCTTGATTCGCACCTTGCTGCCGATGATGAGGGAGTTCTCGGCGGCGTTCATCGTGATCTCTCCGTCCCTCGCCTCGACGGTGGCGCGGGAGGCCGAGCGCTCGATCGTGATGCTGCCGGCGGGATTGCGCACCGAGCCGCCGGCGAGGTTTCCCTTCAGGTGGACGGCGCCGCCGTCGGAGATCACCTCGCCGAAAACATCGGCGAGGAAGCTCATGTTGTGCCCCTTCACCTGGCGCCGCTCCTGAACCTCGCCGTGTTCCTCGAAGTCGGAACCGGAAAGAAAGAGGTCGCCGGTGGTACGCAGGCTGATGCCCTGGCGGTTGACGATCTTCTCCGATACCGAAATGGCGTTCGACCGGGTGTCGATATTGACGAATCCGGTGATGGCGGCGACGATGAATTCGCCTTCCGCGCTTCGCTCTACCCGGGTTCCCGCCCCGGCTACGGTCTCGATATCGAAATCCTTGGGCATCGCCGGTGCGATGATGGCACCCAGCACGTTGAAGCCCAGTTCGCCCAGTACGCGGGGAATCTTCTTCAGGAGCCTGGTGCCGGCAGAGACCTGGGGAAAGTGGTTGTTGAAGCGGGTGAGGTCGATGCGGCCGTCAGGCAGGATAGTCGGAGTGTCGTCGCGGTGCAGGACATCGGTCTGCTCGTTGATGCTGGCGTCGGTGCCGGCAACGGACGGTTTGGCGTGGGCGATCTCCAGCCGCTCGGGCGTGCCCTTGGCGATCGCCAGACGCACCGCGTCCATGTCGATGCCGAAGCGGATGCCCTTGCCCCACATGGCGGCGATGAACTCGTCAGGATCCAGGCGAGTGGGCTCTGATATGGTCTTGGTGTCGTAGCGCAGGATGGGCAGGCTGCCGTCCTCCAGCGGGTCGCCGAACACCGCCTCCAGCGAACTGCGCTCGATGCTCACCGGTTCGAAAAGGTATTCGGCAGCGCTGCCGTCCCGCGACGCCTTGACGCCGTGGTAGATTTTCCGCCGTTCCTCGTTGAAGGGGACGATGTCCCGCGCCAAACGGGTTTCCTTGCCGCCAGCGCCGGCCACCATCGCCTCGGGTGGCAGCGCCTGGTAGAGCAAACTCAGAAATAGCGGGTAGTCGAGCTCAGAGAACAGAGCGTTGGCGGCGAACACGCGTTCGACGAATTGCTGGAAGCTGAGCTCCGATTCGAACAGCGAGGGGTCGACATACAGGCCGTCGCTGCGGCGTCTGATGAAGCGCGGCAGCAGCACCGCCCCGTCCTTGAGGTCGGCCGGACTGGCCTCCGTCGCCGGGGCCTCGGTGCCTGCCTGCGGGGGCAACCTGTCCTGGCCTAGAGCGTCGTCATTCATCCGCGTCTCAGCATGTTCCGAATATAAATGTTAGCGGCCAGCATTTGCGGTTTCAAGGACGCGAGCCTATCCCATATCCCCTGTTTGAGCTAAGCCACTTCCCCGATGCCGGCAGATCGCGGACAATTCGCCCTCCGCAAAGCTTAACATTGTCTATGGCATTCCTGTTTCGGTTCCTGGCGCGTCTGCCGCTGCCTCTGCTGCACAATCTCGGCGCTCTGGCCGGCTGGCTGGTCTATGCGGCGTCGCCGACCTACCGTCGCCACCTGCGCGAAAACACCGCGCAGGCGGGGGTCGAGAAAGCACGCCCGGCCGCGGTGGCGGAGGCCGGCAAGAGTATCCTCGAACTACCCAAGATCTGGCTGCGGCCCCAGGAAGAGGTGATCGAACGCATCGTGCGCGTCTTCGGCTGGGAACTGGTCGAGGCCGCCTGGCGCGAGCAGCGCGGCATCCTGTTTCTGACTCCGCATCTGGGTTGCTACGAGATCACCGCCCAGTACTATGCGGCACGGCGACCGATCACCGTGCTCTACCGGCCGCCCAAGCGGACCTGGCTCGCGTCGCTGCTGGAGCAGGGGCGCGGCGCCAATCTGAAGCTTGCCCCGGCCGATTTCTCCGGTGTTCGCCTGCTGATGCGGGCGCTCAGGCGCCGCGAAGCCGTCGGCATCCTGCCCGACCAAGTGCCGGGCCAGGGCGAGGGCGTCTGGGCGCCGTTCTTCGGCCGTCCGGCCTACACCATGACGCTGGCGGTGCGTCTTGCCGAAGCCGGCGCCACCGTGCTGCTGGCGTACGCGGAGCGCTTGGCCTACGGTGCCGGCTATCGCCTGCATCTGCGCACCCTCGCTGCGCCGCTGGCCGGGACGCTGGCGGAACGCGCGGCGCAGTTGAACGGCGAACTTGAGCTGCTGGTGCGCGAATGCCCGGAGCAGTACTTATGGGGCTACAACCGCTACAAGGTACCGGCCGGGGTTTCGGGCCCGGGCGTGAGGGCTGAATCATGTTGACCAGACTTGCATTGGCCCTGATGTGGCTGCTGCACTTCCTGCCGCTGTCCTGGCTGGCGCCGCTCGGCAGCGTCTTCGGCCGGTTGCTGTTCGTTCTTGCCATTGATCGTCGCCGCATCACCCTGACCAACCTGCGCCTGTGCTTTCCGGATCTGTCCGAGGACGAGCGAGCCGCCCTGGCCTGTCGTCACTTCGAGGTCTTCGGCCGCAGCTTCCTCGAACGCGGACTGCTGTGGTGGGCGTCGCCGGCGCGCTTGCGGCGCCTGGTGCGCCTGGAAGGCCTGGCCCACCTCGACGCTGTCGCCGGTCGCCCGGTGATTTTGCTGGTGCCGCACTTTGTTGGCCTGGACATCGGCGGCACGCGCGTGATGCTCGAATTCGATATCGTCAGCATCTATGCCAACCAGAAGAATCTGCTGTTCAATGCCGCCCTGCTCAAGGGCCGCAGCCGCTTCGGCGGTTCCCTCCTGCTCTCGCGCCAGGAAGGCACGCGCAAGGCGATCAAGGCGATGCGCGCGGGCAAGCCGTTCTATTATTTGCCGGACATGGACTATGGTGAGCGCGATACGATTTTCGTGCCCTTCTTCGGCGTGCCGGCGGCCACCATCACCGGGTTGTCGCGCCTGGCACGGATCTCGGGCGCCGCCGTGCTGCCGGTGATCACCCGCATGCTTCCCGGTGGGGCGGGTTATGTGGTCGAAATCGGTGCGCCCTGGGCGGATTTCCCCGGTGCGACCATTGAGGCTGACACCAGGCGCATGAACGCCTTCATCGAGGATGAGGTCAGAAGCATGCCCGAGCAGTACTTCTGGCTGCACAAACGCTTCAAGACCCGGCCACCGGGCGAAAAAAGCCCCTATTGACCGCCCATTTGCGCGGATCTCGCCGGGCCGCATCGGGTAACATCTACCCCCTGATGCCCTGGAAAGCTGCGCGGCGACGCATGAGAATCCACTTCACGAAAATGCATGGCCTCGGTAACGACTTTGTCGTGATCGACGCCGTGCGCCAGAGAATCGATCTGAGCAGTGCGCAGGCGCGCTTCATCGCCGACCGCCACTTTGGCATCGGTTGCGACCAGATCCTGATCGTCGAGCCACCGAGCCAGATCGACGTCGATTTCCGCTACCGGATTTTCAACGCCGACGGCGGCGAGGTCGAGCAGTGCGGCAACGGCGCCCGCTGCTTCGTGCGTTTCGTGCATCAGCATGGGCTCTCCGACAAGCGCGCGCTGCGCGTCGAGACCCGCTCCGGCATCATCACGCCGCGCCTTGAGGCCGACGGCGAGGTCACCGTGGACATGGGTGTGCCGCGCTTTCTGCCGGTCGAAATTCCCTTCCAGAGCGACAGCCATGCCCTGGTCCAGCCGCTCGAAGTGGCGGGATTCGGCGTGTTCGAGATCACGGCGGTCTCGATCGGCAATCCGCACGCGGTCCAGGTCGTCGCCGACATTGATCGCGCGCCGGTGACGCAAGCCGGCCCGCTAATCGAGTCCCACCCGCGCTTCCCCGAACGCGTCAATGCCGGTTTCATGCAGATCGTCTCGCGCCACGAGATCAGGCTGCGCGTCTATGAGCGCGGTGCCGGCGAGACACTCGCCTGCGGCACCGGAGCCTGCGCCGCAGCGGTTGCCGGCATCCAGCGCGGCCTGCTTGATACGCCGGTGCGGGTGCATACGCACGGCGGCGATCTGCTCATCGCTTGGGCCGGGCAGCAGTCCCCGGTGCTGATGACCGGGCCGGCGGTGACGGTGTTCGAGGGCGAAATCGATTTGTAGCCAGTCAGGTGGAGTCATCAATGAAAACCGCTATCGATGAAAAAGAGGTCGCCGCATACTTGAAGAGCCATCCGGAATTCTTCGAGCATTATGCCGATCTGCTGGCTCAGGTGCTGATTCCGGATCCGCACGGTGGCCACGCCATCTCCATCACCGAGCGCCAGCTCGGAACTCTGCGCGAGCGCAACCGCAAGCTTGAGGCCAAGCTGACGCAATTACTGCACTTCGGCGAGGAGAACGACGCCATCGGCGACAAGGTACATCGTCTTGCGCTGGCGCTGGTTTCCGCCGCGGATTTCGCCGCTGTGCTGCGCGCCCTGTATGCCCACCTGGGCACCGACTTCGCGGTGCCGCACGTGACGCTGCGCTTGTGGGGCGTCGCTGCGCCGCAGGGCGAGACGGGTCTGGCGGAGTTTGCCGCACCGGATGCCGCGACGCTGGCTTTTGCCAGCGGTCTCAGCCGCCCTCACTGCGGTCCGGCCGACAGGCTCGAGACGCTGCCCTGGCTCGGCGCCAGTGTGCGCTCGCTGGCGCTGGTGCCGCTCTACCGCGGTACCGAGACCATCGGCTTTGTCGCGCTCGGCAGCGAGGAGATACACCGCTTCTATCCGGAAATGGGCACCTTGTTTCTGGTCCGCATCGGCGACTTGGCGGGTGCAGCCCTGTTGCGCACGCTCTAGTCCCGTCGATCATGGCAGTGGGCGATCCAGGGGTGGGCGGTTTCCTCGCCGCTCTGGCGCACGAGAGAAAGGCCAGTCCCCATACCCTGGACGCCTATCGCCGCGATCTGGAAGCGCTCAGGCAACTGGCGGCGGATCGGCCGCTGGCGACGCTGGTGCCGGCGGATATTCGCCGCTTCGCCATGCAGTTGAATAGCCGTGGCCAGTCGGCACGCTCGATCGCGCGCAAGCTTTCGGCTTGGCGCAGCTTCTACCGCTGGCTCGGAGGCCACACCTCCCTGCCGCAGAATCCCTGCCAGGGGGTGCGCCCGCCCAGACGCCGGCGGGATCTGCCCAAGGCGCTGGCCGTCGGCCAGGTCGCCGCGTTGCTCGACAAGCCCGCGGACGACCTGCTGGAACTGCGCGACAAGGCCATGTTCGAACTGTTCTATTCCTCGGGCTTGCGCCTGGCCGAGCTGGTCTCCCTCGATTGTATCGGCGGCCTGGACCTGGCGGGCGGAGAAATCACGGTCACCGGCAAACGCGAGAAGCTGCGCCTGGTGCCGCTCGGCGCCAAGGCGCACGCTGCGATCGAGCTCTGGCTCGAGCAGCGCAGCGCGCTGGCCCGACCCGAGGAACGCGCCTTGTTCGTCAGCCGCCGCGGTACCCGCATCACGCCACGCGCCGTCGAGCTGCGTCTCGCGCGCTGGGTCGAGCGTCAGGGACTGGGGCAGCACGTGCATCCGCACATGCTGCGTCATTCCTTCGCTTCGCATCTGCTGCAGTCTTCAGGCGACTTGCGCGCGGTGCAGGAGATGCTGGGCCACGCCAGCATCAGCACGACGCAGGTGTATACCCATCTCGATTACCAGCACCTGGCCCGCGTTTATGATGCGGCGCATCCGCGCGCGAAAAAGAAGTGACAGCGACGAGCCGATGACAGTCGCGGCGTGATTGGCTATCCTTGCGCCATGCAGCTCATCGTGATCAGCGGCCTTTCGGGCTCCGGCAAGAGTATCGCCCTCAACGTCCTCGAGGACGCCGGCTACTATTGTGTTGATAATCTGCCGGCGCCGCTGATGCCGCAACTGGTCAGGCACCTGCGCGGAGAGGACATCGCCCGCGTCGCGGTGGCCGTGGATATGCGCGGCGGCACCGGCATAGTCGCCCTGCCGCAGCAGTTGCGGGACTTGCGCACCGCCGGCATCGACCTGCGCTTCGTCTTCCTCGACGCTCGCGACGACGTGCTGATCCAGCGTTTTTCCGAGACGCGCCGGCGCCATCCGCTCGGCGGCGACGACACCACGTTGGCCGAGGCAATCGCCCATGAGCGCGAGGCGCTGGCCACCATCGCGGCGCTGGGCCACCACATCGACACCAGCGATCTGCGGCCCAACGCCCTGCGCGGCTTCGTCAAGGACTTTGCGGCCCTTGATGTCGCCAGCGGCCTGACCCTGCTGTTCGAGTCCTTCGGTTACAAGCATGGGCTGCCGCTCGATGCCGACCTGGTCTTCGACGTGCGCTGCCTGCCCAATCCGCACTACGATCCTCAGCTCCGCCTGTTGACCGGACGCGACCCGGAGGTAGCACGATTCCTCGCTGCCGAGCCTGAGGTTGCGCGCATGGCCGGGGACATCCACCGTTTTGTCGCTGACTGGCTGCCGGCCTATGTCAATGACTCGCGGGCTTACCTGACCGTCGCCATCGGCTGCACCGGGGGCCAGCACCGTTCGGTCTATCTGGCCGAACTGCTGGCGGCACGCTTCGGCGAGGCCGCGCAGGTGCTGGTCCGCCACCGCGCCTTGGCCTGAGCTGGCCGGGTCATTCCGGCGTGTTCACCGGCTTGAATCCGGCGCCTGAAGCGCCGCTTCGAGCAACTTGCGGATCGGCGCCGGCAATGCTGCGGCGGACAATTCATCGCGGCTCAACCAGCGTTCGCCGCAGGGTTCCGCGCTGCGCGGCAAGAGGCGTGCGCGGCCCAGGAGGGGCCGCAGGGTCAAGTGGAAATGCGTGAAGTTGTGTCGCACCGGCGCCAGCGCACTGAAGCTGTCCACAGCGCAGCCCAGGACGGATGCTGCGTAGGCAATCGGTTGGGCCTCCTGCGGCAGTTCCGGCAGGCTCATCAGGCCGCCCCAGATGCCTGATGGCGGACGGCAGTGGAGCAGCACGCGGCCCGCATCGAGAAGCAGCAAGACCCGCGTTTCCCGGCTTGGCAGTGCCTTCCGCGGCCGTCCCTCGGGCAATTGCCCGACCAGCCCTTGCCTCAAGGCAACGCAGGTTTTGGCCAGCGGGCAGGTGTCGCAGCGCGGCTTAGTGCGCGTGCACACCGTGGCACCGAGATCCATCTGCGCCTGAATGTAAGTGCCGACCGCGCGCGGCGGCAGCAAGGATTCAGCCAGACGCCACAGCTCCTTAGTCATCGACGGCTCGCCGGGATAGCCCGAAAGGCCGAAGTGGCGGCAGAGCACACGCTTGACGTTGCCGTCGAGGATCGCCGCCGGTATTCCGAAGCAGAATGCCGCGATCGCATTGGCGGTGGATGGCCCGATACCGGGCAACTGTGCGATGAGCGCGGCGTCCGGGGGGAATCGACCGCCGTATGCCTGCATCACGACCCGGGCGCAGGCGTGGGCATTGCGTGCCCGGGCGTAGTAGCCCAGCCCGCTCCACAGCACCATCACCTCTGCCACGGGTGCGGCTGCCAGCGTCGCCAGATTCGGGAAGCGTTCCAGAAAGCGCAGGTAGTACGGAATGACCGCGGCGACCTGGGTCTGCTGCAGCATGATCTCCGATAACCAGACGCGGTACGGATTCCGGGTCCGCTGCCAGGGAAGATCGTGACGACCATGCTGCTCGTGCCAGACGACTAGTCTCGCGGAGAAATCGCCGGCTGCGGTCATCGCTGAAACCCCATCATTACTTGACTAATTTGATCTGATATTATTTAATAGTTTAGGCTTAATCAACTGTGGCCGCCCGGATCCGGTTCGGCCCCTTACTTCGAGGCATGATCTATGACGACTACCCTGGAACGAGATGGTGACGGCTATTTGACCGACATGAGCCAATGGACTCCGGAAATCGCCCGCGACATGGCCGCGGCCGATGGCTTCGAGTTGGATGAGGTGAAGTGGCAGCAGATCATCAAGGCCCGCGAGTATTTCGAAGAGTTCAACGTGGTGCCGCCGATCCGCAAGTTTGCCAAGTACATCGAAATGGATCAGAAGGAAATTTTCGAGCTCTGGCTGACCGGTCCGATGAAACCCATCACCAAGTACGGCGGCCTGCCCAAACCGACCGGCTGCGTCTGAAGCGGCGCGCGCTTGAGGGGATCAGCCGACCTTGACTGGTCGTACCCGGTTCGCCGCGAGTTTGGCGCGCGCCCGCGCCTCATCGGAGTCGCGGCCGTTGGCCAAGGCGACCCCCATGCGCCGCCGGACGAAGCTCTCCGGCTTGCCGAACAGCCGAAGATCGGACTGCGGTACGGCCAGGGCGTCTGCTACACCCTCGAAGGCGATGCCTTTTTCCTCGAGGCTGCCGTAGATCACCGCCGAGGCGCCGGGTTCCCGCAACGCGACATCCACCGGCAGTCCGAGGATCGCGCGGGCGTGCAGTTCGAACTCCGACAGGCGCTGTGAGCACAGCGTGACCAGGCCGGTATCGTGCGGGCGCGGGCTGACCTCGGAGAACCATACCTGGTCGCCCTTGACGAACAGCTCGACGCCGAAGATGCCGCGGCCGCCCAGGTTGTCCGTGACCGCCCCAGCAATTTCTCGCGCTCTATTTAACGCCCGATCCGACATGGCCATCGGTTGCCAGGACTCGACATAGTCGCCATGCACCTGGAGATGCCCGATGGGCTGGCAAAAATGGGTCTGAATCACGTCGTCCGAGCCGCGGGCGCGCACGGTGAGCAGGGTGATTTCATAGTCGAAGTCGATGAAGCCCTCGACGATGATGCGGTTCTGCCTGACCCTGCCGCCGGCACAGGCGTAGTCCCAGGCGCGGGCCACATCATGTGGCGAGCGCAACAGCGACTGGCCCTTGCCGGAAGAGGACATCACCGGCTTGACCAGGCAGGGATAGCCGATGCCGCCGTCGATTGCCGCCTGAAGTTCGGGCAGCGAATCGGCAAAGCGGTAGGGCGAGGTCGGCAAGCCCAGTTCCTCGGCCGCCAGACGTCTGATGCCCTCCCGGTTCATGGTGAGACGAGCCGCCCGGGCGGTCGGGATTACCTCGGCCAGGCCGGCCCGTTCGATCTCCACCAGCATGTCGGTGGCGATCGCCTCGATTTCCGGCACGATCAGTTGCGGCCGCTCGCGCTCGACCAGCGCGCGCAAGGCGACTCCGTCGGTCATGTCGATAACGTGGCTGCGGTGCGCAACCTGCATCCCCGGAGCGTGCGGGTAGCGGTCCACCGCGATCGTCTCGACGCCGAGACGCTGCAAGGCGATAATCACTTCCTTGCCGAGTTCGCCGCTGCCAAGCAGCATCACGCGCGTTGCGGACGGGGACAGGGGGGTACCGAATCTCATGGGAGCTCCATCGAGAAAATGGCAGCATTCTAGCCGAGGACAATGATTTGTCAGTACCACGGGATCGTGCCGAGGCGGTGGCTCGCGCCGCAGCGCTCAGGCCGGCGCTAGCCGCGCGGGCGTTGGTAACCGAGAGTGCGCGGCGCCTGCCGGCAGCCAGCCTCGCCGAACTGCACGAGGCCGGCCTGTTCCGGCTGTTGCAGCCGGCGCGGTTCGGTGGCGCCGAGCTCGGCATCGGCGCGCTGGTAGATGTCTCCGCCGAGTTGGCACGCGCTTGCGCCGCCTCGGCCTGGGTGCTGGCCAATCTCGCCAGCCATCACTGGATGCTCGGGATGTGGCCAGAGGCGGCGCAAGACGAGGTCTGGGGGCAGGATGCCAATGCCTTGATCAGTGCTGCCCTGATTTTCCCGGCAGGGCGCGCCTCTCCCTGCCCCGGCGGCTATCAGTTGTCAGGTCGCTGGGGCTTTTGCAGCGGCATCGATGCCTGTGACTGGATCATGCTCGGCGCTATCGTCGGCGATGCCAGCGAGGAAATGGACGCTCTCGCCAACGCCGGCGAGTACCGCCTCTTTCTTCTTCCCAAGAGCGATTGCCAGGTGCGCGATACCTGGCAGGTGATCGGCCTGTGCGGTAGCGGTAGCAATGAGGCGAGCGTGACCTCGATCCGGGTGCCGGAACATCGCACCCTGCCCCTGGCTTGCACCCAGGGCGGGGCAACGCCGGGTTCGCCTGCGAATCCCGGCCCGCTCTACCGCATTCCGTTGCTGCCGACCTTCGGTTACGTTGTCGCCGGCGTCGCGCTGGGTATCGCCCAGGGCGCACTCGACCTGTTCGCCATTGGCAACCGCAAGCGGCTGGCCTCGTATTCCGGACGCATGCTGTCCGATTTTCCTTCGGTCCAGGCCCGGGTGGCAGAAGCCGGCGCTTGCATCGACGCGGCCCGGCGGGTACTCGATGGCAACTGCGCCGACATCATGACCGATGCTGCTCGGGAAGGTCCGCCGGACCTGTTGGAGAAGGCCCGTCTGCGCCGCGATGCCGCTTTCGCCGCGCGCCTGGCGAAGCGCTCCGTCGATCTGCTGTTCGATGCCAGCGGTGGTGCTGCGCTCTATCTCGCGCACCCGGCGCAGCGGGCTTTGCGCGACATCCGTGCCGTCTGCGCGCACATCGCTCTCAACTGGGATGCCGCGGCAGCGACCTACGGCGGCATTGCGCTGGGTCATGGCGCCGATTTGCCTCCCTACGAACGCTGACGGTGTCCCGATGAACAGATTCGATCCGCGCGCCTTCCGCAACGCGCTAGGCAGCTACACCACGGGCGTTGCCGTCATCACGACCCGCACCCAGGATGGGTCGGCTGCGGGTCTCACCATCAACTCCTTTGCCTCGGTGTCGCTCGATCCGCCGCTGGTGTTGTGGAGCCTGTCGCTCTACTCTCTGTCGCTGCCGGCATTCCAGAACTGCAGCCATTACGCTATCAATGTCCTGGCGCAGGACCAACAGGCATTGTCGCAGCGCTTCGCCGCGCCGCAGGCGGACAAGTTCGTCGGCCTCGATTTCACCGTTGGCGCTGGTGGCGCACTCCTGCTCCCGGGCTGCTGCGCCTGGTTCGAGTGCCGCAATGAAACCCATCACGCCGGCGGCGATCACCTGATCTTCGTCGGCCAGGTCGAGAGCTTCGCGCGCTTCGACCGGCCGCCGCTGGTCTTCCAGGGCGGCCAGTACCGCCAGCTCGATCCCTCGCTCAACGGCCAAAGGTGAAGCGCAATCCGGCTGCGAACGCGGGCAGCGCCAGCAGCAGGTAGGCTGCCGGATAACCCAGGCCGGCGCCGACGATGGCGCCGAACAACGGTGGGCCGGCGACCACGCCGAAGAAGGTGAAGAACAGCGTGCCTCCGGTCGCCAGGCCGGCTTTGCCCTGGGGTGCCAGGCGTGCTACCTGAGCCAGCATCACGCCGTTCCAGCCGATCGCTGCGGCGCCAAACAGGCCCACCGTAAGCATCAAGGCGGAAGCCGGCCAGGCCGTCGAGAACAGCGCGGTGGCGGCAGCGCCGGTCGCCATGGTTAGACCGAGCAGGCCGAACATGCGCTGCGGCCGGATCCAGCGGTCGGCCACGGTGCCCCAGACGATGCGGCCGAGGACGCCACCGGCCTGCGCTATCGCCAGCATGATCCCCGCCTTTACCAGAGACATCGTGAGATCCTGGACCAGATAGGTGACCAGATAGCCCATCAGGCAAAGCTGCATTGCCGAGTAGAGCACGGAGGCCAGAGCCAGGGCGCGGATCGGCGGATCTCCCAAAACCAGCTTGAGCGGAGCGAAGACGGCGACCAAGTCGATGCGCCGTCCTGGTTCGCGGTCACCATCGAGCCCCAGTCGTACCACTTGCGTCAACGCCGCAATGGCGACGCAGGTGGCCGATACGCTGGCCAGGGCTTCGCGCCAACCAGCCTGGATCACCAGCAGTGGCACCAGTAGTCCGGCCAGCGCGCCGCCAAGAGGTACTCCGGTCTGCTTGAGCGAGAAGACCAGGCCGGTGAGGTGCGGCGGGGTGTTCTTCGCCAACACATGTGAGCTGGCCGGAGTGATCGGCCCGTAGCCGCAGCCGATCACCAGTGCCGCGAATACCATGGCTACCGGTTGGCCGAGCATGGCGACGGCCAGACCCGCCGCGCAAAGCAGCAGGCAGATCTGACTCACACGGATGGCGCCAAAGCGCAACACCAGGGCGCCGCCAGCCACCGAGGAAATCATCGCGCCCAGATAGATCAGGGCGACGAACAAGCCGAGATAGGTGGCGGAGATGCCCACATCGGCTGCGGCATTAGTCGCAAGTACGGGAACCGCCATCATCGAGAGCGCGGTCATCACCTGGATAGCGAGCGTCGCCAGAAGCGGTGTGAGTGCTTTTTTCATGATCATATGCTACAGACAGGTGGGATTGTGCGCACAGCCGGTTCCGGCGGACGCAAGGCGAATACAACTACCATAGTTATATTTGATCAAGGTCAAATTGCGTTCCCGTCACCGCGCTCAATATGTGTTGATATAAGCGTCTTGCCGACGGCAAAGGCGACGTGTTGCAGTTCACCTCGGAGAATGGTGGTTTAATCATGAGCTCTATCAACGCATCAAAGCACCTGATTACAGTCGCAGTCGGTCTCGTTGTCGCAATGACCGCCACTAGCGGAGCAGCGCAAGCCAGGGGCGGGCAACGTAGCGGCAAGGAAGTGGTGGCGGCCGTTTGTTCAGCCTGTCACGAGAAAGGTGTCAATGGCGCGCCGAGAATCGGAGACAAGAAGGCGTGGAGTCAGCGTGAAGCCAAAGGCCTGGGCGGATTGACCCATTCTGCGCTAAATGGCATCCGGAAGATGCCTGCTCATGGGGGCAATCCCAATGTCAGCGACTACGAAATTGAGCGCGCCATCACCTATATGGTCAATCAGTCCGGCGGCCACTGGGCAGAGCCGACCGACAAAGCCAGCAAAATCGTGCCGCGTTCCGGTGAAAGCATAGTGAAAGCACAATGCGTCAACTGCCACAAGGAAGGGCTAAACGGCGCCCCCAAGATCGGCGACCGGGCGGCCTGGATACCGCGTGGAGCGCATGGTATGGATGCGTTGGTGAGTTCGGCGATACATGGGCACGGAGGAATGCCTGCGCGCGGTGGCATGGCCGACCTGACCGACGCAGAGATGCGCTCCGCGGTCATTTATATGTTCAATCAGGGAATCACCGTGGTCAAATGAGCCGGCGTGGAGCAGTTCTGGCCGCCCCAACATTGGGAATGTCGGAAGCTGAAGCATGCCTCGCCGATTTGCTACCCGATCCCTGCACTAGCTTTACTCGCCGGTTTCGCGGTCAATTAATTGCAGCAGAGCGCGCAATCTTGCTTATTTAGAAGGTTGCCAGAGGCAGTTGCCGATAAGAAGAGAGGGTAGTAAAATGTCATCTTTTGAACTGCTTGTGCTTACTTATGGTCAAGAGGACAGTCATTGCTGCGACCGCTGCCCAACGCCGGGCCGGTACGCCGCCGCCCGACCGCCTGAGGCTCTGTGCCACAAATAAAAACGAACTTGATTGGGCTGTCGAAAGCGAGCAACGGCAGGGCTGGGTGCTTATCAGTCGCAGTTATTCCATGGATGACGGCCATGGTGCCGAATTAATGCGCAAGGAGATGAGCAAGGCCGCTTGATTTTTCCTTGCCCCGTCACTGTTTAATAGCGCCCGATTCACACTGGCTTCGATGGAAAAGTGGGTGCTTTGTTGAAATTCCGGTCAAATCAGGCCAATCAACATTGATTGGCCAGGGTTTGCATGGCTATCGAGCGTCTATTCCTCCCCAGTTAAAGTTAATGTCTAGACTGTTCTTTGGTCTTTTCTGCAGCCCGCGAGCGTAAAGCGCAAACAAGCCCCGCCACAACTCCGAGAAGCAGGAAGGTCAGCGCATAATTGCCGAATATGCTGTCTTTGAAAGCGCTACCGCCCGCGATCCAGGACACGAGGAGAAAGAAAAGGGCAAGCGGGCAGGTCGTCAGCAAGGCTAGGGCTGCAGTACGCAGACCGAAAACCTCGCCTCTATCGATATCAGTCATGATGGTCTCCTTTTTGTAATTGGCACAAACCCGATCCCAATATAGATCAAATGGGCTAGAAAAACGAGCAGGGTATTTCTGGCTGCGCCGTGCAGTTGGCGGCCCCATGTTTTGCTACCTGCGCAGGAAGCGGCAAGGCTGCTTGGGCCGAGCGGATGCTCAGCAAGTATCAATTCTCAGGTCATCGGCTATAAAGAGAGGGTATTACTCTCAACAATAGAAAACGAGGAGATGATCGTGCTCACTTTTCATATGCCGAAGATTTCAAACTTGATTGTGTTACGGACGTCTTTTGCCGCGTGGCTTCTTATCGGCTTATTCTTCATCCTAGCGGCGCTTTCATGGCTAATCGGCGCTTAGCCTCATGAACTTGATGCATTTCGTCAGTCGCCGCTGTTCAACCGCTGTGCGAAAGCTTCAGTAAAAAGTCCTACGGCATTCCAGTCGGTGTATTCATAGTCCCGCGTGGCATTGGTATCGCCCCCAGCCAGACCAACGATCATGATCATCAGCAGGCGCTTGAATCTCCCGTACTTGCTGAACTGTAGTGCACCTCCGAAAGTCGTGGTCAATTGCGGTCGCCAGCCGATCTGGCGCTGAAGGCCCTCAAGATAGCGCCTGGCTGCCCGAGGTTTTGCTCCCGGGCCGCCGGCGCTTAGGCTCACTGAGAAGAAGGCGCTCGGCATTGCCTCCAAGGCAGTGCGGTGGCGGCGCAACAGAGTGCGCAGATAGGCCGGGTGATGACCGTAATGGATAGAGGAGCCGATCATCACTGCATCGTATTTCTCCAGCCCTGCCTGAAAGCCCCTGGCAGGGATTACGTCTGCGGCGTGACCTATTTCTCTTAGCGTCTGCGCTATGCGCCCGGCTATCCGCGCCGTCTGACCCTCGCAGCTGGCATGAAGGATCAGAACCCTAGCCACGGCCGGACGGCCTGATCAGAGAACGCCAATCGGTTCGAGCTCCTCTTGCGCGCAGTTTCATGCCCTTACCCGGACAGGCGCCCGACAAACCCGACCATCACCAAGCCCAGCAGTATCAGGCCGATGGCCAATAGCGCTAGCCCCAATATTTTGGAACCCAGGGTCATCGATCGCGATGGCGCATCAACCAGATATTTTTCGAGCTGCCCCGTTTCCACAAGCCGCTTGTATTGCTCGCTATGCTCACGCTTGAATTCCTCCAAGGGCACCGTGCCGGTGAACATCACGACGTCGGGTGGCGGGAACTTGTCGGGGCGGAAATGGTTATTAAAGAAATGCACCGTGAATAGGAACACGGCGGCCAGGAATGCCTCTTCCCCATGCACGAGCGTCGCGACATTGAATATCCAGCCGGGCAAGATGGATGCGGTCACGTTCGGGAAGGCTAGCATCAGGCCGCTGCCGCCGATGATGCCCATACCCCAGAACACCGCCCAGTAGTCAAACTTTTCCCAATAGGTCCAGCGGTCGAAGGTGGGTCTTGGCCCCTTGCCGAAAAACCATTTGAACATGGCTGCGGCATCCTTGAAGTCCTGCCAGCGCGGCATCAGCGAGTCGGGTCCGAACCACCTGAAGGTTTTTCTGTTCCTAATCAAATGAACAGACATATAAATCAGATGGATGAAGAAAATGCCCAGCATTATGGTGGCGCTAATTCTATGTATAAGCCCGGCGATTTTCGGCCCGCCGAGCGCTTTCATGATCACTGGTGCCCAGAAGCTATCGGAGTAAAACACCGCCATACCAGTCAGAACAAGCATCATGACGCTCAGCGCAAAAATCAGGTGAGCTAGCCTCCAGATCGGGCCAAAGCGCCGAACCTGCTTGTTTTCCCCCAGGAGCAATTCTTCTGTTCGTATGTGCGGCCGAGTCTTGCCTTCCTTCCGATCCATGTATTCCCGGTAGTGCCACAGTCCCGAGTGCAGCCAGAAGTAAATGAATACACCTGCCAACAAGGCCAACATGAATCTCGATGTGATCCACATCTGCGGATAGCGGACGAAGTCGTGAGCGTTGGCGTGGGGACTGAAAGTGACAAAGCCAGGCGTCGCCTCCTTCAAGCCCTTCTTGCCGTTGTGGCATTGCTTGCAAGTTTTCAAGCGGTTTTTCGGACTCACTTTCGATTTCGGATCTTTGACTGCCAGAATGCCATGGCTGCCGTGGCAGTCGTAACATTTTGCGGTATATGAATAACCCAGTTTATTGACCTGCCCGTGATAGGTGTCGCCATATGAAGCAAGGTTTTCCTTGTGGCAGTTTCCGCATTGTTGGGTATTTTGCAGCTTAAACGAATTGAGCGACGTATTGACTATGGCATGGGCAGTATGGCAATCGGTGCAGACAGCTGCCTTCAGATTGTGCTTCTCCATGACTTCCTTGCCATGTATCGACGACGAGTATTCATCTAGTTCGTCGCTATGGCATTTCGCGCCGCAAACGTTCGGTATGGTCAGGTGCCATTCGGTCCGTTTTGTCGTGCCTTTTGGCGGCACGTTGAAGTAATGCGTGTCGTGACAGTCGTCACAGGTTGCGTTGGCGTGCGTTTTATCGTCCCTGTTCGGCCTGGCGTGGAGTGACTCCTTGTACGCTTCGATGTTCAGAACCACTAGTCCGAGCCGTTCCTTCTCCTTGGTCAGTCCCTCCTTCTTGACGGCCTCCCACAGATTCTCGTGGCACCGCACGCAATCCACCTTTTGTACGGCAGCGCCACTCTTGTGCGGAGCAGTCGCATCGGTGATGTCCTGGTGGCAGGCAACGCAGCGCATGTCCGAGTGCACGCCCTTGGCGAACTTGTCGCCCTCGATCGTACGCAAAGGCCGTAATTTTCCGCTGGGCCCCACCATTTCAAGCTTTTTGTCCTCGTGGCAGGAAAGGCAAGTGGCGTTGCCAAGCTTGTCAGTGCTCTTGTCGTTGGAGGTAACCGCCGCCCGAGTCGATGTTTGCCCGATAAGCAAAGCTGCAACCAGACCAATGACGCCAGTTGCCAGCCAAGATACATGTTTTGGAATTCGCATGGCCTTCGATCCCCTAAGTGGACATCCCGTCAATTGCGGGATGGCCTGTTATCTAAGAGCTGTACTGCATTTGTCGCACTGCACGATTGTGGATTATGGCCAAAGTCAAATGACATGATTTGATATATATCAAATCATGAGTCAAAGGGCGGGGGGCAAAATGCGCTCGGCGCCGCTACGGCTGGGTATTGAAAGCAGAGAGGTTGGGCGAGAACCGTGCGATCCGTTACTTCTGTGGTTGCCCGTAAAGCTTCGGGCGAACAGCCAGGCAATTGAGCGAGACCTATTGCTAGTAACAGTCGATTCGCCGTCGGCATTGGGAGAAGATCAAAATCTATTTGTCGTTTCGTTTTGGGGATTCTAAAAAAATGAAAAGCTTGCCGAAGCGGCGATGATCGATTGAATTCGCCATGCCCATCTTTGTCTCGACCGAATCAGTGCCTCCGGGTGAACGCTTCCTCTATTGGCGCCACAACATGCTCAATATTTTCAAGGCGAGGATCAATAGCGGCTCTGAGCCTGAGGAAACATTTTGTGCTGAACTAGCCCTCCACAATCTAGGACGGGTGTCGCTGCTGGAAATGATGGGAAGCCCATTCGGTCTCTCTTACGGCGCCGAGGCCGACACCGACGCGCTTGTCGCGCACGTCCAGCTGATCGGCGATTGCGTGCTCAGGCAGGAGCGACGAGAGGTTCATTTGACGCCCGGGTGCATCTGTCTGCAGCGCAACTGCCGAGCCTTCGAATTGGAAATGGACAAACGGTTTCGTTATGTCCGCATAGCGGTGGAGGAAATGCATTTCGCGGAAGTATTCCCTCGTTGGAAGCAGACCTTGATGACACCAGTGCCCGCGAATCACGGCGCAGCGGCCGTATTTGTTGACCTGGTCAGATCCTTGTGCCGACAAAGGGAAACCTTAGAGTCTTCCGTAATGGAGTGGATCGCCGAATCGACGATCGGGCTCCTCTGCTCGGCACTACTTCACTTGGCCGAGGATCGCCGCCCGGACGGCCTGCAGATGGAGGCCCACCACAAGGAGACGATCAAGCAGTATGTGCGCTCCCAACTGCACAATCCGGATCTAGACGTGTCGTCCATTGCCAAAGCGGTTGGACTTTCGGCGAGCTATATTCACCGCCTTTTTGCACATGAGCATTTGCATCTGATGCACTGGGTTTTGGTGCAGCGATTGGAGAACTGCCATCGCGAGCTCTGTCTCGACCACAAACGACTCTCCAGCGACATCGCCTATTCATGGGGCTTCAACAGCCCAGCTCACTTCAGCCGTGCATTCCGCAGGCATTTCGGGCTGTCCCCTAGGGAAATTCGCAGCCAAGCACACAGGCATCCCGAAAAATAGCCACAAAACTTAGATCGCGCTTCACTTTTAGGCAAAAGCCCCTCCTCTTCTAGGCAAGTCTCCCAATCGGGAGCTGTTACATTTCGTGACAATACAAAAGCATACGCATATCCGATAATGGCTTGTGTAAAAAGGACCAAATAACAGCTCGATAGTTCTCATAATGGCAAACAACTTGATATAGATCAAAAAGACGATATCAGGAAAAGTGCATAAAGCTGACGGAACGCTTACATCTTGTAACGGATGCTCATTGCGGAGCATAGGGATGAGGCAGAGGACCCATCGCATCAGGATGCTTGAAAAATTATTTCATTAATTACAAGGGAGTATTGAAATGAAACGCCGGATTGCAATTTTGGTTGGCACGTTCTCAGCGGTCGGAACACTTTTCCTCGCCCCCGCCGCGAGCGGAGCCGCCGATGGAACCGCTGCCAGGGCGCTGGCAAAGTCAAACGATTGCTTCAAGTGTCATGCCATCGACAAAACCAAGAAAGGTCCCTCCTACAAGAGTGTCGCAGCCAAGTACAAGGGAAAAGCTGATGGCGAGAGCAAGATCATCAGCAATATCACCACCGGGCCGAAGATCAAGCTGGAAGATGGCACCGTAGAGAACCACAAGATCATAGATACCAAGGATCCTAAAGAGCTTAAGAATCTGGCGGACTGGATTCTCTCTCAGTAGAACAAGATCAAATTCTCTGCGCAGACCTTCCGGGACCGCGCAAACGATTTAAAGGCTAGGGGGATTGAAAAATGAAGTTACTCAACAAAACTCTCGCAATCTGCGCGGTGGCCAGCATCTTCTTTTGCGCCGGGTCCGCATCAGGGGCCGATAATCCGACGTCGGCACCCAATAAGCAAGTTTTCAAGGATGTTGTGCTACGAGGTGACGCCCGCTGCACCAGCTGCCACGACGAAGGCGATTCGCCTGAGGTACTGAGAATAGGCAAGACCCGCCACGGCGTCACGGGCGATGCGCGCACGCCAAGCTGCACCAGCTGCCACGGTGAAAGCTTCGCTCACGAGAAGGATGCGAACGCGGGGCTCAAGAAACCCGCGAAACCAGACGTGACCTTCGATGCCAAATCCAAGAACACGGCGGAGCAGAAAGATAAGGCCTGCATGACCTGTCACCTGGGCGGCAACCGGATCAACTGGGAGGGCAGCCAGCACGCCAACGCCGATGTCGCGTGCACTACCTGCCACCAGGTACATACCCAGCACGATGCGGTGCGGGACAAGCTGACACAAGGTGAGGTCTGTTTTGCCTGCCACAAGGACGTGCGTTCGCAGGTCCACATGTCCTCGACTCATCCGATCCTGGCCGGCAAGGTGGTCTGCTCCGACTGCCATAACCCTCACGGCTCCAACGGTCCCAAGCTGCTGCGCGAAAACACGGTGAACGAAACCTGCTATACCTGTCACGCCGAAAAACGAGGTCCTTTCCTTTGGGAGCATCCGCCGGTAAGCGACGACTGCACCAACTGCCACACCCCTCATGGTTCCAACAACGCCCCGCTGCTAAAGTCGCGTCCGCCCTACCTCTGTCAGCAGTGTCACTCGGCGCAATACCACCCGAGCACCGCCTACAGCGGCACCGGCCTGCCGATAACAGCCGGCGGCAGTTCGCCAGCGCAGCAACTGTTGCTTCGAGACTGCCTGAACTGCCATTCCCAGGTGCACGGGTCGAACCACCCGTCCGGCCCACGTAATACCCGATAAACGCGAGGGAGAATTCACATGACCTGCAAATTCGAACAGCGCCTTGCGCGCAAAGTCCTGGCCGTTTCGATCGCCATGATCGGAATCGCAGCCGCGTCACCGTTGGTGCTAGCAGACGAGTCCTCTGATGAGGTCGCCAGCCTGACCACACCGGACAGCCAGGTGGAACTGGGAATCGGAGGGGTTTCGGACAGTAGCTACAAATTCGGCGACTTCACCGGGCTGAACAATTCCGGGGCTTACGGCATCGCCAATATCGGCGTCGTCAGACGCAATAAAACTGACGCCAACTACCTGGAAATAACCGGCCGCAATCTGGGGTTGGATTCGCGCACTCTAAAAATCGAGGGTGGCCAACAGGGCAACTACGGTCTGAGTCTGGCATACGACGAATTGCCGAAGCTATGGAGCGACAGCTACCAGACTCCATTCGTGAATCCCGGTTCTACCCTTCTGACGCTGCCAGCCGGCTGGGTGCCCTCGAACACGACGCCTGGCATGACTCAGCTCAATGCCAGCATGCATTCCTTCGACATCAAGACCAAGCGCAAGTCGCTGGGCATCGGCGGCAACAAGCAGCTCGGTGGCGGCTGGGAACTGGTTGCCGACTACAAGGAGGAAACCAAAGACGGCAACAAGTTGATCGGCGCGGTCATCGGCAACTCCGGCGGCAATCCGCGCGCGGCGATCATCCCTCAGCCGATCGATTACACCACGGACCAGTTCAAGCTGCTGGCTCGCTACACCACCGAAAAACTGCAACTGCAGTTCGGCTACTACTTCTCGGGTTTCAAAGACGGCAACAAGGCGCTGGCCTGGCAGAATCCCTACGCCAATGCAGCCGGCACCACCTGGGGGAATGCTTTCGTCGGATATGCGGGCGGCGGCTTCGGCCAGCTCGCCGAACCGCCTGACAATCAATTCCACCAGCTAAGCGCCTCGGGCGGTTACACCCTAGGGCCGCTGACCCGGCTGACTGGCAGCCTGAGCTTCGGGCGCATGACGCAGAATGATGCATTCCTGCCCTACACGATAAATCCCAATCTGACCGTCACCACGCCGCTGCCGAGATCATCTCTCGACGGACTGATAAACACCAGCCACGCAGATTTGCGGCTCACCTCACGGCTGACGCCCAAGCTCGGCCTGATTGCTTTCTACCGCTACGACGACAAAGACAACAAGACCGCGCGCAATCAGTATGACTATATCGGCGGTGACTCCCAGAATCAGCCTCCTTTAGGGGGTGGCACGACGCGCTGGAATACGCCAAGCAGCAGCACCAAGCAACAGGCCGGGCTGGATTTCGATTACCGGCTGGCGCAAGCCACCAAGCTCAAGTTAGGCTACGATTACGATTGGGCTAAGGAGACCTACGAAGCGATCACCGACGAACACCAGAATACAGTCAAGGCGGAGATCGAGCAGCAGTTCAGCGATGTCACCGCCGGCGGCTTGGCCTATTCCTATTCCGCGCGGCGCACCTCCTTTTACGATGGTTCGGCGCCCTATCTGGCCAGCTACGATCCGGCGACAACGGGCCCCGCCGTAGCCGCCGGGATAGGCTGGGACGATCTGCCAGGGCATATGAAATATTTCCTCGCGCCCAGAAATCGCGACAAGCTGCACGCCTACGTCAATGCCGCGCCCAGCGACAGGCTGGGACTGCAGTTCGGCCTGGACGCCAATCTCGACAAATATCCGGATTCAGTCTTCGGGCTGACGCGTGCCAAGAGCTGGCAGGCGAACTTTGACGCCAATCTGGAGGCGACAAAAGTCGTCAGCGGCCACTTCTTCGCGTCTTACGAGGAGTACGCCACAGACCAGAACAGTCGGCAATATACCTCCGCGAACAAGGCCACCATCCTCACCCAGCCACAGTTCAACTGGTCGATGGCTGACCGTGAGCACACCACTACGCTGGGCCTGGGCTTCAATGTGAGGCCGGGCGGCAAGTTCGACTATGGCGGCGAACTCTCCCACGCGCGCTCGAACGGTGCGATCAACGTCGCCACCGCTTCAGGACTAGCTGCCGCAAAACCGCTGCCTGACCTGACCACCCGCCTAACCCGACTGGAACTATTCGGCCGGTACCAGATGAAGAAGAATCTGAGCCTCAATCTGAGATACGCCTATGAGCATTTCTCTTCGTACGACTGGGCCTACGACCAGGTGCTGCCATCGACGCTGACGGCCGTGATCGGCACCAACGAGATCAGCCCGAATTACAACGTGCATATGCTGGGGGTGTCGGCTAACTACAAATTCCATTAGAAGTCATTCGCAGCCATTCATGGGGAGCGGTTTCGCTCCCCATTTTTTTCCCCGATGCGCTATGACATAGGCCAGAAATAATTGATCCAATATCCCATTGAACTAATTCACTTATGGTCAATATCGAGAACTGGTTCTGGCAAATCCGGCCATCGATTACCGGATACATTAAGTTACATAGTCGCTACATTCAGCTACATAGCTATCATTATCGCTTTGGGGACTGGCCAGTATATTGATTTATTTTAATATTCTAAAAACATGCGATTAAAACCAATGAATATAGTCACCAACAAATCCTTCAGATATACGGCTGTTTGACATAGATCAAATAGTGAACATTAGAAAGAGCGGATAAAGCTACGCGAACGGATTACATATTGTTACAGCGGCATCACAACTGATCGATATCAGCTTTGTACGTCTATTTGCCAGAACTAAGTCCATCTTTTCTCGGGAGTCTGTAAATGAAACCTCACATAAATGCCAAGTTGCTAATTAGCTTTTCGGCGGCTGCCGCCGCCCTTTGCTTTGCCGCTGCGGCTAGCGCGGCCGTCAACGCCGACGACGCCGAATATCTCGCGCGCTCCAACAACTGTTTCAAGTGCCACCGCGTTAGCGGACCGAAAAAGGATGGTCCCGATTACAAGGATGTCGCCGCGAAGTACAAGGGCAAACCGGATGCCGAGGCCAAGCTGATCCACCACATCACCTCCGGTGAGATGGCGAAATTCCCCGATGGCCATTCCGAGCACCACAAGATCATCAAGACCGATCCGCCCAAGGACATGAACCAGATCAAGAATCTCGTTGACTGGATCCTGGCGCAGTAAGGCGGCCGGGACGACCAAGGCGCAGCCCGTCGGGCTGCACCATCGATTTTAGGGATAGAGGGGAAAAACATGAGGTTAATGAAAACGTTTCTTGCAATGTGCGCGTTGCTCGGAGGTCTCGGCACCGCAGCTGTGGCATTGGCCGCCAATGCCACAGCGCCGGCCGATCGCAGCTTGAAGGGCGATGCGGTCTGTACCCGTTGCCACGACGCGACCGAGATGACGCCGATCCTGGCGATCTATCAGACTAATCACGGCGTCAAGGGTGACTCCCGCACGCCGGGCTGCCAGATCTGCCACGGGGCGAGCGAAGCGCACGTGACCAATCCCAAGGGCACTGAGACGCGCCCGGCGCCCGACGTGATCTTCGGCGCCAAGAAGGCGGCAAACTACCCGTATCCCCCGTCATCGGCGACCGTGCAGACCGAGACCTGCCTGAGTTGCCACAAGGGCGGCCAGCGCACCCACTGGGACGGTAGCCAGCACCAGGCCGAAGGCCTGGTCTGCGCCTCCTGCCATACCGTCCACGCGGCCGACGACAGGGTGCGGGACCGGAAGACTCAGCGCGAGGTGTGCTTCACCTGCCACAAGGAGCAGCGCGCACAGACCAAGCTGATTTCCACCCATCCGATCGACGCGGGCAAGGTGGTCTGTTCCGACTGCCACAATCCCCACGGTTCGGCCGGCCCCAAGCTGCTGAAGAAGAACACGGTGAATGAAACCTGCTGGCAGTGCCACGCCGAGAAGCGCGGCCCCTTCCTGTGGGAGCATCAGCCGGTGACCGAGGATTGCACCAATTGCCACACCCCGCACGGCTCGAACATCTCGCCGCTCCTGAAGTCGCGCCCGCCCTTCCTGTGCGACGAATGCCATGACGGTCCGCACCAAAGCGCGAGTCCGGTTGCTGGCGCCGTCGCTGGCGCACAAGGCGGCTTGACGAGTGCCACCGGACTGGTGAGCCCGGGCTACGGCGCACGTAGCTGCATGAACTGCCACCCGATGGTGCATGGATCGAATTCCCCAGCCGGCGCGCTACTGCATCGCTAATCTCAGGGACATGGAGCCAACATTATGAAAACACGTAAAGAAAATCTGGCCGTCACCGCGCTCAGTCTGGCGGTGCAGGGGGCCCTGGTCGCAATGTGTGCCATGCCGCTGGCGGCATCGGCTCAGGACGCCGACACCGCAGCACTGACCCAGCCGACCAACTACGTCGAAATCGGAGCCGAGAACGTTGCCAAGGATTCGGCGAAATTCGGCCAATACAACGGCCTGAACCAATCGGGCGGCTACCTCATCGGCAACTTCGGCCTGAAGGGCGGCGACGGTTACGGCATGGGGCCTGGAACGACACGCTGGTCCATCACCGGCAACGATCTGGGCACCGACTCACGCGAGCTCGGCGCCACGGTCGGCAGCCAGGGGCAGTGGAACCTGGGCATCAACTACGACGAGCTGCAGCACAATCTCGCCGACACCTATCAGACGCCGCTGCAAGGCTCTATGGGCGGCAACAGCTTCACTCTGCCGGCGAATTTCGGCGTGATCAATGCAGATAGAGGTGCAGTCGGGACGCAGGCGCTGACCGCCGCCCAGTTGGCCGACTTCCATCAGCAGGACGTGCATACCAAGCGCAAGAACACGGGCTTCACCGCCGGCTACAACTTCAACCCGCAATGGAACGTCAAGTTCGATTACAACCGGCTCGACCAGAGCGGCGCGAAACTCATGGGTACCGGCACCGACGAGCTTCTCCTGTCCGGCCTTGCGGCGGCGGGTCCCGCCGGAGGCAGCTACAGCCCGGAAAAAAGCTTCCTGATGATGAATCCGACCGACTACCAGACCGATACCTACAATCTGGCATTCAACTGGACCGGAGAGAAGGCTTTTTTCAGCGCCGGCTATTACGGCTCGTTCTTCAAGGATGCCTACAACAGCGTGACCTGGCCGAATCCGTTTGTAACCAAAGCAACCACGGGGACTGCGCCGACCCTCAATGGTGTCGCCGGCTATCTGCAAAATACGCTCAGCACCATGCCCAACAACGACTTCAACCAGCTGAATCTCACCGGTGGCTACAACTTTTCGCCCACCACCCGGCTGGCGGGGGGCTTGTCCTATAGCCGCAATACCCAGAACGCGGGCTACCCGGGCGCCGTGATGCAGAACAACGCTTACCCACAGTCGCTCGATGCCCTGGTCAAGACCACTCACGCCGATCTGCATCTCACCAATCAGGCCAGCCAGAAGATGACGCTCTCGGCGGGCTTGAAGTACGACGAGCGGGACAATCAAACGGCCTCCAACCCTTACGCCTTTTACACGCTCGGCGCCGATCCGGTGACGTCGTACAACACGCCTGAGAGCAACAGGAAGACCCAGGTGGAGTTGGCCGGCGACTTCCGCATCGACAACAACCACAAGCTGCGCGTGGCCTACAACTATGAGGATTACCAGCGCTGGTGCAACAACTTCCCGGCAGGTGCCGCGCAAGCTGCCGCAGAAGCGAAGGCTGGCTATTACACCAACGGCTCCTGCTTCCAGGTTCCCGAGTCGAAGGAGAACAAGCTCTCGGCCGACTACCGGCTGAAGGCGGGCGAGGCGGTCAACTTCAATGCCGGCTACAGCTACGCCAAGCGCAACTCCGACGTCCTGAACTCCTTCTACAATCCGATGCAGGGATTTTCCGAGGGCTTCGAGAATCTCGGCTGGGTGGCCTTCTTCGATGCGTCTCGCAAAGAGCAACTGGTCAAGGCGGGCGTCAACTGGCAGGCCAACGAGAAGCTGAGTTTGAACCTGAACGGCCGCTACCTCGACGACAAGTACGACGATTCGACCCTGGGCGTGCAGAAGGGCCACATGGGCAGTGTGAATCTCGATGCCAGCTACAGCTATTCGCGTTACGGTGTGGTGTCGGCTTACTACAGCTATCAGAAGCGGGAGCGGGATATGGTGAGTGGGGCGGGACGCTTCGCCCTTGTTGCACCAACCCAGATCTGGAGCAATCAGTTGTCGGATGAGGAAGACACCGTCGGTCTCTCCGCCAAGCAGAAGGGGCTGATGGCCGGCAAGCTGGAACTCGCCGGCGGTCTGACCTACTCGCTGGGCAAGTCCGGCTATTCGACCCAGGTTCCGTATCTCGCCACTTGCGGTCTCTCGACCAGTCTGACTTGCGGCAGCACGCCGGACATCAAGAACGAGATGACGCAGTTCAAGCTCACCGGCACCTACAGTCTCGACAAGGTCAGCCAGGTGCTCATGGGTTATCTGTTCCAGCACCTGAAGAGCAACGACTACTACTACAACGGCTACCAGTATGGTTACACCTCGACCGGCTTGCTGCCGACCAACGAGCAGGCGCCGAGCTACAGCCAGAACGTAGTCTTCGCGGCTTACAAGTACAGCTTCAGGTAATTTGCCGAGGTCCCTGGAAAATGGGAGCGAAGGTATCGCTCCCATTTTTTTGCCAACGTTTCACCTGACTTGAATTCAACAGCTTTATTGGAGTTATTTACATGAGCAAGGAAAACCCGGGAGCCGTGAGGCGCCTTTGGATCACTCTGAAAAAGCCGAGTGCCAAGTATTCGCTGCTGGCGCTACTGCTGATCGGCTTCTTCTCCGGCATCATTTTCTGGGGCGGCTTCAACACCGCGATCGAGGCGACCAACTCCATCGCGTTCTGCACCAGTTGCCACGAGATGCGCGACAATCCGTATCCCGAATACAAGGATTCCATCCACTACAAGAACAAAGTCGGCGTGCGCGCGACCTGCCCCGATTGCCATGTGCCCAAGGACTGGACGCACAAGATGATCAGGAAGGCGAAGGCGAGCATGGAGGTCTGGGGCAAGCTCACCGGCAGCATCGACACCCGCAAGAAGTTCGAAGCTAATCGGTTCAGGCTGGCGAAGCAGGAATGGGCCCGGATGGAAGCCAACCGCTCGCAGGAATGCCGCAACTGCCACAGCTGGGAAGCCATGGACCCCGAAACCCAGGGCCAGACCATCTACAACAAGCACATGACAGGGGAGAAGGCGGGCAAGACCTGCATCGACTGTCACAAGGGCATCGCCCACCATCTGCCCCGGGAATATCGGGATCCCGATGAGTGATAGGACCGTGGCCCGGTTTCCCTGAGCTAGACAACGGGCGCTATAGCGCCCGTTGTCCTTTGTATCGTCGTGGTTTTTCAGCGCAGCGCAAATGTGTTGCGAGTTGACCTCGATTAACCCGCCGCCTCTGCAATCGGGCACAATTGGGCCCGCAAACCACAGTCCGTCACCCTGACATGCTCACCGCCATCGACCTCGCCTGTATCCGCGGCGACCGCCGTCTGTTCGCCGGCCTCGGCTTCACTTTGGAGCCGGGCGGGCGACTGCACGTCACCGGCGAGAACGGCTCGGGCAAGACCAGCCTGCTGCGCATACTCTGCGGCCTGTCGCCGGCCGAAGCGGGGGTGGTCCGCTGGCAGGACGTGGCCATCGCCGGGCTCGGCGATGAATACCACAAGGTGGTGCTCTACCTGGGACATCACAACGCGCTGAAGGAAGAGCTGACGGCGCTGGAGAATCTGCTCGCCACCTCGGCTCTGGCCGGGGTCGCGGTGGGCGACGCAGAGGGGCGTGAGTTGTTGCGCCGCGTCGGCCTGGTTGGACGCGAGGATCTGCCGGTGCGCTTCCTCTCGCAGGGACAGAAGCGCCGCGTTGCGCTGTCGCGCCTGCTCTGGAGCCCGGCGCCGCTGTGGGTGCTCGATGAACCCTACGTCGCCCTGGACAGCGCTGCCGTGGCCTGGCTGGCCGAAATCATCGGCGCTCACATCGCCGGCGGCGGCATGGTGGTATTGACCAGCCATCAGGAGGTGGCGATCGCCGGCGGTGTCGTCCAGACGCTGAGGCTCGCCGCTTGAGCCGCGCCGGGTCAGTGCAGACGCTGGGCGCCCTCGGAGTGTTCGCCGCCGTGGTGCGGCGCGACCTGCTGCTGGCGCTGCGGCGCAAGAGCGAAGTATTCACGACCCTGTTCTTCTTCGTCATAGTGGTCAGCCTGTTCCCGCTCGGCATAGGGCCGGAACTGGGCCTGTTGCGCAAGATCGCGCCCGGCGTGCTGTGGGTGGCGGCCCTGCTGGCGACGATGCTGTCGCTCAACCGTTTGTTCGCCGCCGATTACGACGATGGCACACTGGAACAGATGGTCTTGTCGCCGGCGCCCCTGGGTCTGATGGTCGCTGGCAAGATCGTGGCCCACTGGCTGGTGTCGGGCCTGCCGCTGGTGCTGATCGCGCCGCTCTTGGGTCTGCAGTTCGACCTTGCCCCGCGAGCGCTGGCAGTGCTGGTGATTTCGCTGCTGCTCGGCACGCCACTGCTCTCGATGATCGGGGCAATCGGCGCGGCGCTGACCCTCGGCGTGCGCGGCGGCGGCGTGCTGGTGTCGCTGCTCACGCTGCCTCTGTACATTCCGGCGCTGATCTTCGGCGCTGGTGCTGTCGAGGCCGACATTTCCGGCCTGGGTGCCGGCGGGCATTTGTCCTTGCTGGCGGCGCTGTTCGCGCTGGCGGCATTTTTTGCGCCGTGGGCGACCACAGCAGCTTTGAGAATCGCATTGGAATAGAAGATGAACCCTAATCTGATTACCTGGAAGTATGCTTCGCCTCCCTATTTCTATCCGCTGGCGGGGAAAATGATTCCCTGGTTCGCGGTTCTGGCGGTGCTGCTTGGTATCGCCGGCCTCTGGGTGAGCTTCTTCGTCGCACCCACCGACGCCCAGCAAGGCGAGGGCTACCGCATCATCTTCATCCATGTCGGGGCCTCCTGGATGTCGATGTTCCTCTATCTGGTCATGGCCTTCTGGGCTGGGGTCGGGCTGGCCTTCAATACCAGGCTGTCGTCGATGATGGCCAGCGCGGTGGCGCCTACCGGCGCGATGTTCGCCTTCCTCTCGCTCTGGACCGGCGCGCTCTGGGGCAAGCCGATGTGGGGAACCTGGTGGGTATGGGATGCGCGCCTGACCTCGGAGCTGATCCTGCTCTTCCTCTACCTGGGCTTCATCGCCTTGCAGTCGGCGATCGACGAGCCGCGCCGCGCCGACAAAGCGGGAGCGATCATCGCCCTGGTCGGCGTGGTGAACGTGCCGATCATCTATTTCTCGGTAAAATGGTGGAACACCCTGCACCAAGGCGCCTCGGTGTCGCTGACCCAGGCGCCGTCGATGGCCAAGACCATGTTGCTGGGTATGCTTTTGATGGCGCTCTCCTTCTGGATGTATTCGATCGCGATGGTGCTGATTCGAGTCCGCGCCATCATGCTCGAACGCGAGCGCCACTCCGACTGGGTTGCAAATTTAAAGGAAGTGAAATCATGACCTATCCTCCAACCCCCTTCCCAGGGAAGAGGGTGACTAGTGTTCGCTTCGCTGCAAAACTGTTGCTTGCCCCTCCTTGGGGAGACCCGGCGGAGGTGTTATGAACTGGCACAGTCCCGCGGAATTCTTCGCCATGGGCGGCTACGCTCTCTATGTCTGGGGCAGCTTCGGCGTCACGGCGCTGGCCTTGTTGATTGAACCTCTGCTGCTGAGAAAGCGTCGAAGCGAAGTCTTGCGCAGCCTCAAGCGCGAATTGTCAGCCAAGGAACTCGGTCAATGAAACCCAGGCATAAACGCATCGCCCTCATTATTGGGGGCTTGGCTTCGTTCAGCATCGCCACTTATTTCGTGCTCCACGCCTTGAACAGCAATATCGCCCTGTTCTACACGCCGACCCAGGTGGTGGCCGGGGATGTCCCGAAAGGACGGGTGTTCCGCATCGGCGGATTGGTCGAGAAGGGCAGCTTGCAGCGAAACGCCATGACCGTACACTTCGTCGTCACCGATACGGCGAAAAACGTTCGCGTCGCCTATACCGGCATCCTCCCGGACTTGTTCGCGGAAGGTCGGGGTGTGGTGGCGCAAGGCAAACTCGGACCCGACGGAGAGTTTGTCGCCAGCGAGGTGCTGGCCAAGCACGACGCGAATTACATGCCCCCGGAAGCCAAGAGCGCTGTCGACCAGGCGCGTGAGGCATCCAAAACCCTAGCGCAGTGATAAAACCATGATCCCAGAACTCGGCCTCTTCGCTCTCATCCTCGCCCTCCTGGTTTCCGCTGTCCAGGGCGTCGTGCCTCTGGTGGGGGCACAGCGCAACAACGCGGCCTGGATGGCGCTCGCCCGCCCCGCCGCACAAGCGCAATGGCTGCTGATCGTCATCGCTTTTGCCACCCTCACCTACTCCTTCATCGTCAAGGATTTCTCGGTGCTCTACGTCGCCGAAAATTCCAATTCGCAGTTGCCCACGGTGTATCGGATCGCTGCGGTCTGGGGCGGGCACGAGGGCTCGCTGCTGTTGTGGATGCTGATGCTGACCTCCTGGATGCTGGCGGTATCCCTGCTCTCGCGCGCCCTGCCCGAGGCCATGGTGGCACGCGTTCTGGGTGTGCTGGGCCTGGTCTCGTTCGGCTTCCTGCTGTTCATCCTGCTCACCTCCAGTCCCTTCATTCGCCTCTTGCCGGCCGCCGCCGAGGGGCGGGACTTGAATCCGTTGCTGCAGGATCCAGGCCTGGTGGCTCATCCGCCGATGCTCTACATGGGTTACGTCGGCTTCTCGGTGGCCTTCGCCTTCGCCATCGCCGCGCTGCTCTCGGGCAGCCTCGATGCCGCCTGGGCGCGCTGGTCGCGGCCGTGGACCACCGCGGCCTGGATTTTCTTGACCCTGGGCGTGGCCTTGGGCAGCGGCTGGTCCTATTACACTCTGGGTTGGGGCGGCTGGTGGTTCTGGGATCCGGTCGAGAACGCCTCCTTCATGCCCTGGCTGGTCGGTACTGCGCTGATGCATTCGCTGGCGGTGACCGAGAAGCGCGGCGCCTTCAAGAACTGGACGGTATTGCTGGCCATCGGCGCCTTCTCGCTCAGCCTGCTCGGTACCTTCCTGGTGCGCTCCGGCGTGCTCAACTCGGTCCATGCCTTTGCCAACGATCCGCGTCGCGGCATATTCATCCTGATCTTCCTGGTCATCGTGATCGGCAGTTCGCTGCTGCTGTTCGCCTGGCGCGCGCCCAAGGTCGGCCTGGGCGGGCGCTTCGGGCTGATGTCGCGTGAGACGCTGCTGCTCCTGAACAACGTGCTGCTGGTGGTTGCAGCCGGTGCGGTGCTGCTCGGCACGCTCTACCCCTTGATCATCGACGCGCTCGGCCTGGGCAAGATTTCGGTTGGTCCGCCCTACTTTGAAGCGGTGTTCGTGCCGCTGGTCGTGCCGCTGCTGTTCCTCATCGGTCTGGGTCCGATGGCGCGCTGGAAGGCAGCCAGCGCCGCCAATCTGGCGCGCCGCTTGTGGCTGGCGCTGGCGCTGGCGATCGTCGCCGGCATCGTCCTGCCCTTTGGGCTCGGCAGTTGGACGCCGATGGTGGGTCTGGGCGTGTTGCTCGCCGTCTGGATCGCCGCCGCCACCGCGACCGACATCAAGACTCGTCTGAAGAGTGGCAGCCGACCGCCGCTCGCGTTCTGGGGCATGCACCTGGCGCATATCGGTGTCGCCGTCTTCGTCATCGGCGTGACCCTGGTCAAGGGTTATGAGACCGAGCGGGACGTGCGCATGGCGCCGGGCGATACGGTCAAGGTGGGCAGCTACACCGTCCGCCTGCTCGGGATCCAGGACGCCACGGGACCAAACTACAACGCCAAGGTCGGGGAATTGCAGCTCTCCAAAGATGGCCGGGTGCTGCGCATGCTGAGGCCGGAGAAGCGTACCTACTTCTCCTCGGCGATGCCGATGACCGATGCCGCGATCGATACCGGCTTTACCCGCGATGTCTATGTCTCGCTCGGTGAGCCGGTCGGCGGCGGCGCCTGGGCGGTGCGCGTGCATTACAAGCCCTTTGTCGACTGGATCTGGGGCGGCTGTCTGCTGATGGCCTTGGGCGGTCTGATTGCCATCAGCGATCGTCGTTACCGGCTGAAGTCGAAGGCGGCGGCGACGGTGCTTGCGGCCCCGGCCACCGGCAAGCCCTCTCCCGGAATTGCATCATGAGGCGCTTCCTGATTCCGCTCGGGCTGTTCGTGGTGCTGGTGGGCTTTCTCGCTTGGGGCTTGAAGCCCGGCTACGATCCGCACGAGGTGCCCTCGCCGCTGATAAACAAACCAGCGCCGAACTTCGATCTGACACAGCTCGCCGATCCGAAGTTGAAGTTTTCGCCGCAAGAGATGCGCGGCCGGGTCTGGCTGCTCAACGTCTGGGCTTCCTGGTGCGTCTCCTGCCGCGAAGAGGCGCCGGTGCTGATGCGCTTCGCCCAGAGCGGCGCGGCGCCGCTCTATGGCCTCGACTACAAGGACAAGCGCGATGACGCGCAAGCCTGGCTCGCCCGGTTCGGCAACCCTTACGTCTTGAACGCCTTCGACGGCGACGGCCGCGTCGGCATCAATTACGGCGTCTATGGCGTGCCCGAGACCTATGTCATCGACAAGACCGGCATCATTCGCTACAAGCAGATCGGTCCGGTGACCGACGCCGCGCTCAAGGACAAGATCCTGCCACTGTTGAAGGAATTGAATCAATGAAAACGGTGATGGCATTTATGCTGATGCTGCTCGTCAGCGGCACGCTGCTGGCCCGGGAAGCGGCGCCGCTGGCCGCCGACGTGGCGGTGGAGAAACGCATGGTGGCGATTACCTCGGTGATGCGCTGCCTGGTCTGTCAGAACGAATCGCTGGCTGCCTCCCAGGCGGATCTGGCGGTGGATTTGCGCCGCGAAATTCGCGAGATGATCAAGCAAGGCAAGAGCGACAAACAGATCAGGGATTTCATGGTCAATCGCTACGGCGATTTCGTTCTCTACCGCCCGCCGATGATGGCGAGCACCTATCTGCTCTGGTTCGGTCCCTTTCTGCTGCTGGCTTTCGGCCTGGTCGCGCTGGTGATTTATCTGCGCCGACGCGGCGCGCAGCTCGATGAGCAAGACCTCTCCGCCGCGGAGATCAGGCGCGCCGAAGAACTACTTAAACAACAAGAGGCTGGTCGATGAACATCACTTTCCTGAGTGCCGCCGCGCTACTGGTGCTGCTCGTGCTGGGCCTGCTGTTGCGCCCGTTGCTGCGCCGCGCCGCGCCCTCCGCCACGGCGTCGCGTCTGGCCCTGAATACCGCGATCTATCGCGACCAGATCGCCGAGCTGGAGCGCGATCGCGCCGCCGGCAGCCTCTCCGAGGCCGACTATGATCAGTCGCGGGCGGAATTGCAGCGTCGCCTGCTCGCCGATGCCAGCGACGTCGATACACCGCCGCCGCCCTCGGCGCCGGCCTGGCGTGCCGCGCTGGTCTTGGCGCTGGCGCTGCCGATCGCCGCTGCGGCGCTCTATGCCTGGCTCGGCACGCCGGCGGCGCTGCTGCCGCAAGCCACCACCGGGCACGAGGTGACGCAGGCGCAGATCGAGCAGATGGTCGCCACGCTGGCGGCGCGCCTGGAGAAACATCCGGAAGACGTCAAGGGTTGGGTCATGCTGGCGCGCTCCTACAAGGCACTGGGCCGCGTGGACGACGCCGCCCGAGCCTTCTCCCGTATCGGCGACGCAATGAATAAGGATCCCGAGCTGCTGGCAGAATATGCCGACCTGCTGGCGACGCGCGCCAACGGCAATCTCGACGGCAAGCCCATGGAACTGGTAAGCAAGGCGCTAGCACTTGATCCGAACAACACCATGGCGTTGGCGCTCGCCGGTACCGCAGCTTATCGGCGCCAGGACTTCCCCGCTGCCGTGAGCTACTGGGAGAAGCTGCAGAAACTTCTGCCGCCGGAATCGGAGGACGCCAAATCGATCGCCGAGGCCATCACCGAAGCCCGGCAGAAGAGCGGCGGCAAGCCGGAGTCGAAGGCCGTCTCCGGCACGACGGTCAGCGGACGGGTGACGCTGGCGCCGGCGCTGGCCGACAAGGTGCAGCCGGGCGATACTCTGTTCGTCTTTGCCCGCGCCGTTGGCGGCCCGCCGATGCCGCTGGCGGTGCTGCGCACCCGTGCCGGCGACCTGCCGCTGAGCTTCACGCTCGACGATTCGCTCGCTCTCAATCCGCAGTTGAAGCTCTCCGGCGCCAAAGAGGTGAAGGTCGAGGCGCGCATCTCGAAGTCGGGCAACGCGACGCCGCAAAGGGGCGATCTGATCGGCGCGAGCGCCGTGGTCAAACCCGGCGCCAAAGGGGTGGACATCGTCATCGAGCGGGCCGTGCCGTGATCGCCCTCGGGCGACCGTGAGCGGGGCTTACGGCCGCCCGACCAGACTCAGCCACTGCGTTTTCAGCGAGCGTTCTTTGTCGCAGGCGGGGCAAGACCCGTCAGCGTTGGCGCCCGGAACATAGGTCCGCTGACAGACAGTGCAGGTAGCCACTGGACGGCTGACCAGCGGTATCCGACCGTTGACCACATCGCTGACCGACGCGGACTCTCCCTCATGGATCGCTTGTTCCGGACAGAGCCGTTCGCAAAGCCGGCAGGAAGTGCATAGGCCCAAATCAAAGTCGATTCCCCGCGCTGTCGGCGTACTCCGGGCCGCCAGCGCACCGGTCGGACAGCGCTGCGCGCACACCAGGCAGGCGTTGCAGGCTGCGGTAATGCTTCGCTGCCGCCAAGGCAGGCGCCGCCACGGCAAATCGGCTACCCGTTCAAGCAGCAGCGCTTGATAGTTCGCCGGGCGCTGTTGCTCCAGCTCCGCCCTAGAAGGCGGCAGGCTATCGGACTCGAGGTCTTGGGCTTTCTGGGCGGGCGACAGCCAGGCGGCGGCACCCGCGGTGGCCCGCAGACCCGCCCCCCGCAGAAAGCCCCGGCGCGACTGGATTAACTGCTCTTCCCGCCGCTCCTCGTTGCTGTTTTCCGGTGCCGAAAGCACCTCCGGCGCCCGCTCGGCAAACCATGCCCGCAAGGTCTCCCGGATGATAGACATCTGATTTGCGGCGCTACCTTTCGGACAGTGGCCACATTGGTCCAGGCCATGCAACCGGAATGAGACGGTACCCGCGGCATACGCGGTCGCCAGCAATCGGGCATCGAGCACGCTGTGACAGGGAACAGCGACGCTGCTGCCATCAGCGCAACAGGCACTGCAATGGAGCTGGACCGTCGGCTGCCGGTCCAATGATTGCAGAAAACTCCGGGGCGAAAATCCCCGCAAGCGCATCGTTCCTGCGGGACACTGCGGAACGCAGGCGCCACAAGCCGCGCACCGGGTCGCATCAAGACTGACGCCCTGCAGCGATAGCGAAAGGGCCTTCCCGGCGCAAGCATCCTGACAGGCGGCACATGTTTTCACACGCCCGCGAATGTTGATGCAGGCCGCCTCGTCGATCAGCAGGGGAGCAATCCCTCGATCTGTAACGCCAGTCACGCTGCCAATGGCTGCGCTGCCTTGGGCTTGGCGCGCTGCCCCTTCCAGAGGCGGAGGCTGGTCAGCCGGTAGCGCTGCTGTTTCGCTTTTTCGTCGGCGCTCTCATACCAGGCGGCTCCCCAGCCGCTGTCAATGCAGCCCGGCTGTTGAAACAGCGGCGGCGCGGCGCCGACCATTCGCCAATCGATCATTTTCGTGCTCCAGGATTCCCCGGGCGTGGGCGAAACAGCAGCAAACTCGGCCACCAGCGCCTCCCGCGCCAATGCCAGCAGCAGGGGTGGCTTGCTATCTTCGACAGCGGCTACCAACATTACGGCGTAGAAGCCATAACGCTTCCAGCTCGGCAGAGGAATGAAGCGGAGGATCCGGCGCGCGCGAATTCTCAGGCCATCGACGTTTATGAATACCTGGAAGATCCGCATCCGCGCGTGGCCCTGGCCGCTTGCAGCCTGTCCGGTATCCGCAGCAAGCGGTGCCGTGCTCAATTCAGGCTGCCGAGATAATTGAAAATAGGCTTCAGATCGTCGGCCTTGAGCCCGTCCACCACGCTCCGCATGATCGAATGGGCGCTGCGGGTACGGTTCCGGAATGCGTCTATCTGCGCCAGCAGATACTCGGGCCGTTGCCCTGCCAGCCGCGGGAAGATGCCCTGTCCTCTGCCGCTCAGACCATGGCAACGCGCGCAGTCTTCACGATACAGGCGTTCACCGATCTCCAGGTCCGAACGAGCCCGAAGCTGCAAGACCTCGGGCAGGACTACCGTGGGGCGCATCTGCTGTTGGCTGAAATACTTGGCAAGGTCCGCCATGTCCGCGACGCTCAGCGCGGCGACCATGCCCGACATCACCGGATTCTTGCGGCTGCCGTTCTTGAAGTCCTGCAACTGCATGAAGATGTAGTTGGCATTGAGCTGGGCGATGCTCGGGAATGCCGCGGTCGGGCTGTTGCCATCGGGGCCATGACAGCCGGCGCAAGCCTGGGATTTGGCTGCTCCTGCCTTGGCGTTGCCATTCTCGGCTGCCGTCGGCTTGCCGGTCCAGGGGGCCGGGTAGGACAGGTTGTGCATCAGGTTCTGGTGGCACTGCACGCAGGTCATCTTCTCCTTCACCATCTGCTGGTGCGGTGGGATGTCGGGCCTGAATTCCCCGCGCGTGCCCTTGAGCAAGGCCTGGTGCGTCGGGTCGGTGTGGCACTCACGGCAGCGCTGGCTGTCGTTGGCGAGAAACTGCGCCCGCGCCTTGTTGGCGAGGTTCGGAGAAAGCGTCCTGTTGTAGGTATCGCGATCGCGCAGTCCGATCTGCACCTGGTCGATCCAGGTCCTCGGCGCCAGGTACATATAGTCGAACCAGTTGTAAACCGAATGCACATTGTCATGGCAGTTGGTGCACCCGGGGCGCAGCGGATTCTTGCTGCTGCCCATCGCGGATAGTCGGTACTCCTCGTACTGAACCGGATGGCATTCGGCGCAGCCGATGGTCACTCCCTTGGGCGGATTCTTGTTGCCTGTCGGATTGAACGCATAGGCGGATTCGTCATACCAGGTCTCATGGCAAGTGCTGCAGGTGCCAGGCGTCTGGAACACGGATTTGACGCCCGGGACGGGGATGGCGCCGAGTTTGCCAGCGAGCAATATCACCAGCAGAACCAGCACCCCGGCCGCGAAAAAAATGATTTTGCGTTTCTTGGTCATGCCGGCACCTCTTGCGCCGATTTTGCCGTATCACCATCCGCGAGCAACTTCGCCGCGTTGACGCTGACCTTGCCGTACTCATCGCCAGACGCCGCTTTCTTGACCGTGACGGCAGTCGCGTAGGCCGCACCGCCACCCTGTTCATCGAAGCGGGCAGGGATCAGGTCCATCGGACGAGTGCCCGGGTCGGCCCACCACAGGTTGTGGTTGATGTCTTCATCCGGGTTGCTGCCAGAACCCTCACGCTCGGGCCCGGCGCTGCCGTTGGCCACGCCGCCGATGCGCCAATGGCCGCTGGCGCTGTGCATGGCGACCACGTCCGGACGAATGGTCTGGGTCAGATGGGCCTTGGTCACCAGGTAGCCCGCCTGGGAGCTGACCCGCACCAGATCGCCATCCTCGATTGCCATTGCCGTCGCCGTCGCATAGTTGATGTGCAGGTGGTTGGCGAGGGTGGCCTCCCGGACGACCTTGTTGTTGGCCGAAGCGTCGCCGGCGTAATAGTCGGAGGCGTGCACCACCAAGGTGAGTTCGCCGCTGGCCACCGACGTATCCTTGGCCGCCTGCCAATGGGGAAAGGGATCGAGGTCGAGCTTCACCGGCTTGCCGTAATGCGGCAACACTTCTTCTCCCTGCTCATCGACGATGCGCCTGATCTCGGGGTGGAGATAACCGTAGATTGGCCAGACGCCGCTGTGCTTGGCCATCAGTTCCCAGCCGCCATCCTTGTTCAGTCCGGGCACCCCGCCCAATTGCATGGCCAGCCACTCATGGGTATCGGCAAATTGCCAGTACTTGCCCGCTTCCGGGTCGTTACCGGCACGAACGATGTCACGCAGGATTTCGCGCAGCTCTTTGGCGTCCTGGATCGGCTTGCTGACCTGCTGCCGCAGCCCGATCCAGGGCAGCAGGCTGCCCTGGCCAACCACCGGTTCGTTGCGTTCCAGCCAGTGGGCCTCGGGTAGTATCAGGTCCGCCAGATCCCAAGTCTCGTTGCGAAAACTGTCGATAGCCACGAACAGCTTGACCCGGCTCTCGTCGGCCAGGGTCTGGCGCCATGCCGCGGCCGCAGGGGCATCGAAGGCGGGATTGGTGTTGTAACCAAAAAGCACGTCGACCGGATATTGTTTCCCGGCCTCAAGAGGAAATCGATGCGGGTGCTTGATCGGGTTTTCACCGGCAGGGCTCGCCGGCTTCGGCAGCAGATCACCCAGCGCGATCCGCCGGGGCAGACAGTTGCCACCCTGCACCTCGAAGCCGCCGGTGATCAGCGGCAACAGCATTAGCGCGCGCTCGGTGTCGTAGCCGTTGGTATGACCGCTGGTGCCAGCACCCGTGAGGATGCAGCCGCGCTCGCTCTCGGCAAACTGCCGGGCGACGCTCCTTATGCTCAGGGCCTCGACGCCGCTGAGCTTGGCCGCCTGTTCCAGGGTGTATTGCTTCAGCTCCTTGGCCAGGCGGTCAACGGTCAAATTGCTTGACCGGGCAATCGCGGCCTTGTTGGCCAAGCCCTCCTGCAGCAGGTAATTGGCCATCGCCAAGGCCACCACTCCATCCGTGCCTGGTCGCAGCGGTAGCCACTCGTCGGACAGGCCGGCGGTCTTGGAGCAACGCGGATCGAAGGTGACGATCTTGGCTCGACGGTAGAGCCTGCCGTCCATGGCTTCCGCCGCGTAATCGGGTTGGGAAACCAGGAAGTTGGTGCCGAAATTGAGGATGTAATGGGAATGCGCCAGATCGGGAATCGTGTCGGGCTCGCCCCAGGCCGCCCGCCACGCCGCCTGCCGATTGGCGGTGGCCGACAGGGGAATGAAGGTGTTGGAGCCCAGGGTGTGCAGATAGCGCTGCCAGATGCCGGCGCTGGTGTCCTTGCCGTGCAGCAAGGCGATCGCCTCCGGCTTGCTCTTGGCGATGGCCTGGGCGATTTCCTGATACGCCTGTTGCCAGGAGATTTCCTGCCATTTGCCCGAGCCGCGGGGGCCGGCGCGTTTCAACGGTTTTCGCAAGCGATCGCCGTCATAGAGCTGCAGCCAGGCGGCAGCCTCGGCGGCGCTGACTCGGCCGCGGCTGCGCACGGATTCGGTCACGCCGGAGAGTTCGACCACCAGCCTTCCCGGCTTCCCGGTGAGCAGATTGTTTTGCAGCGGATCCTGCTCCACCCAGGCGATCACCGGATTGTCGTGCGCATGCAGCGGCGAACAGGTGAATACGCGCTCCCGCGGCTCGCGCTTGATGTAGTTGTACGACGCGTTGCCCAGGGCCAATTCCATGGCCCCGGCCTGCTTCATGACTCCGAGCGCCGCCACCGAGCCAGCACTGCCTTTGAGGAATTGACGTCGATTGATCTTCATGATTTCCTTAATAGTGGCCCTGGTAATAAAAGGTGCCCATCACCCACCAGATGCGCATGCCATAGACCCCGGTGGCGCACATGAATGCCGCAGCGAGCACCCAGCTCATTCGTCGGTTGATCTTGGGTATGACCAGGATGATCAGCGGCAGCAGCAGTCCCCAGACGATTTCCAGGTAAAGATAGGGCCAGCGAAAAACCCCGAGCAGCACGTCATAGAGCATCGTGTGCTCCTCGGCCACGCCGTAGGTCATCTGCAGGAACTCGTTGCCCAACAGGAACAGATCGAACACGATGCCATAGAGCATCAGCCTGGCCATGTCGGCAATCAGCTCGATCGGCACCTGCTTTTCCACGGCGAGAAACTTGTTGCGTAGCCATAGGCAGCAGATCAGAAAGCCGATGCCCGAGACGTAGGCGCCGGTCAGGAACAGAATCGGCGCGACCGAGGTATGGTTAGGCACGCGCGACGGATTCAATTGCATCACCACCCCGGTATACCAGTGCGTGCATAGCGCCAGAACCACCGCCAGAATGCCCAGGATCCGGGCCCAGCGCTCATTCTTCTGATAGACGAAGTAGCTGTAGCACATCATCGCGATCGGATAACTCAGGATGAAGCACGATCCCCAGACCATCGGTGCCGACCAGTGGCTGAAGCTGGCGAGCAGCAGCAGGTGAAAAAAACGGTAGGGCTTGCCCAGATCGATGATCAACAGCACCGGCACAATCATCAGCATGACGATCGCGGTGTTGGAAGCGAAGAAGGCGGTGGCCTTGTATTTCTTGATGCCGAAAACCCAGCCCAGCGAGCTGACCACGAAGGAGCCGGCGGAGACGCCGACCAGCCAGAAATACAGGGCGATGGGAAAGCCCCAGTAGGAATGGTGAAATGCGTTGGCTATCATTTGCCCTTCCATCAGTACAGCCCCCTGAAAAATTTGTGCGGCACCTGCGCGAAGAACGACGAGAAATTCCGCACGATGTGTCTCATCAGCCCCCAGAAACCCATGTCCGTGTCGACGATGTCGCCCGCCATCTCGCCGCCAAGTTCGCTGTTGCGCTTGAAGGTGTTGTAGCGCGCGTGCAGTTGAGCGCTACGGTTGTGAAAGGCGAACTCGGGATCTCCGATCGATTCGGTGAGGCCGATGTAATAGACCTGAGGCGCCGTACCCAGCTCCACCCGCAGATTGAAGGTCTTGCTCTCCCGAACCAGACGGGCGACCTCGCTTTTTGGATCGTTGATGTCGCCGAACACCATCGCGCCGCCGGTGCATGAGGCGACGCAGATCGGTTCCAGACCGCGGGTCACGCGCACCACGCAGAAGTCGCATTTGTCCGCGACATTGCGGGGATTGTTCTTCTCGCGTCGGTACTCGGGCAGCAGATGCCGGGCGTTGTAGGGACAGGCCACCATGCAGGTGCGGCAGCCGATGCAACGGTTGTAGCGTTGCAGCACGAAGCCGTCGGGATGCTTGAAGGTGGCTTGCGTCGGGCAACTGCGAACGCAGGACGGTTCGTCGCATTGGTTGCACAGTCGCGGCAGCACCGAGCGCCGGGTGTTCGGAAATTCCCCGAACTCCGCTTCTGCGACCCAGATGCGCCAATCGCCCAAGGGGACATCGAAGGCCGTCTTGCACGAGGCGGTGCAGGCGTTGCAGCCGGTGCAGCGGCGCAGGTCCACCACCAGGGCGTAGCGCTTACGTCCGGGCTTGCCCTTGCTCGGCGACACGCCGTCGAAACCATAAACTCGTTCTGCCATCAATTGCTCCCCTGCATTTTTGGGTAATTCGATTCACCCCGTCGGTGCGCAACCACGGCGGTGAGGCGGCCTCTTCCCGCTTCGGGTCATTTCACCGGGGCGACGCCCTGGTTGAACATGTAGATGACCGCCGCGCGGATTTCGGCATCGGTCAGATCGGCCATGCCGCCACGCGCCGGCATGCCGCCGTGGCCGTTGATCGCCGAGTGCACCAGGGCATCGATTCCGTGCGTTCCGCGCGGGATCCAGGCAGCCCGGTCGCCGATCCTGGGAGCACCGCCGACGCCTGTCCGATGGCACTTGCTGCATTGCATCTGCACGATTTCCTTGCCGGGACGTGCGGCGATCTTGGCGGTCTTGTCGGTCGGCTCGATCCAGTGACCGCCCGAGTGATTGACCATGTAGGTGATGGCTCGGCCGATTTCGTAATTGCTGACCCCGGGATTGCCGCCATGGGCTGGCATTTTTCGGATACCCGCGATCGCGTGCTGCTTGAGACTGCTTAGCCCTTGCGCCGCCCGCTTGCTCCAGGCCTGCACGTCGCCGATTCTGGGAGCGCCGTTTGCCCCCGTGCCGTGACAACTGGCGCACACGGTCTTGACCACTTCCTCGCCGCTGCGCTGGCTCGTGTTGCCAAACGCCTGATGCGCGGTGACCGCGACCGCCAGGGCGAGAATGACGGATGGTAAGGCCAGCCCGATTTTTGCCTTGACGTGTTGCATGATCGCTCCCCCGCTTGAATGAACTGCCGAGCCCATCGCGCCCTGAATTGAGGATGTTGATGTCGCTTTATTTGAGTGACCGCATAGTGTCGTTCCGCATAAATTAGCTTATTGATATAGATCAATTACGTTTAATATCGCTTTAGTAAGCTTGCAGCAGGCTTATGATAAAACTATTGGCATAGATAATAAGCATAATTAATTGGAGTAAAATCAGAGTCGGCATGCTCTGGCTATTCGGGGTTCGTGCGCCTGGGCCATCCTCGCGTATGGCATCGGTCACGGTCCCTCAGCGCTGCCATGATGGTTCTCGCCCAAAGATCGGAGCGCGCCTATTGCCGCACTGGTACAATGGCCGCCATGAATACGCCCGTTTTCAGATCAGCCGTCGCGGGCACTCTCCTGCGCGAGCTCGCGCCCAGACCCGTGAGGAAGCGCCCGGGCCGTTGAGCCTGGAGCTTCTCGGCGACACCATCCGCTGATGGTCACCCGGCGCCAGTTCCTGCGCGGCATCCTGTCCGAGCGCAAGCCGGAGGCCGCTGCCAGCGACGCGCACGCCGAGCCCTGGCTGCTCGTGGCGCGCATCAGTGAATCCTGTCTGGCTCACGGCGGTACCGTCTGTCGCGTCTGTGCCGATGTCTGCGTGCCGGCTGCAATCCGTTTTCGGCCACGCCTCGGGGCATCGGCGGTGCCGGAAGTCGATGTCCAGAAGTGCTCCGGCTGCGGCGTCTGCGTCGTACCCTGCCCGGCGCAGGCGATCACCCTGGTCCATCCCGACGCTGCCCCACGGTAAGCGGTGCCCATGGCCGTTGCGATGATGGACTGGACCGCGCTCGCCCTCTCGTTCAAGCTCGCCGCCGCCACCACGCTGCTGCTGCTGCCTCTGGCCGTGCTGCTGGCGCGGCCGCTGGCGTGGTCCGGCTTCAAGGGCAAGAGCCTGGTCGAGGCGCTGGTGGCACTGCCGCTGGTGTTGCCGCCGACGGTGCTCGGCTATTACCTGCTCGTCGCCATGGGTGCCAGCTCGCCGCTCGGCCGGGGCTATGCCGCCTTGACCGGTCGCTCCCTGGTATTCAGTTTCGACGGACTGCTCGCCGCCTCGCTGATCTTCAACCTGCCCTTCGCGGTTCAGCCGATCCAGCGTGCTTTCGACGCCATCCCGCTGGCGGCGCGCGAGGCAGCCTGGTGC
>MLJW01000112.1_pt1 | contig 88373 bp, 81 predicted proteins | sample 888231 | NCBI WGS metagenome assembly MLJW01 (sample SAMN05788063, study PRJNA343431) | mine drainage metagenome | isolation source: sample collected from the inflow into an acid mine drainage treatment plant... | place: Germany: Lusatia, lignite mining district
AGTGCGCGTTTATCCAGATGCGCATTCACCATTCTCATCTGCACATAAAGCACATTCTTGCGCTCGCCGTTGGCATCGATGGTGCGACTGTGCAATTGACTGGTCACCAGATAGTCGGCATAGCGGTCGATATCTTCACGGGTCTTGAGCACCACATCGTCCTGATCCACTACCAGGTCCTGCAAATAGGGCTTGCCGCCAACCGGTATCTCCTTGTCCGAGAACAGATCGACGGCGCCGGGGTCGTCCGGCGTCAATAGTGCCACCACTGCCGCGTTACGAAGTTTCTCTTTGGCTTGCGCTTCGTCCAGTTGCTCGATGAGGATGGTCCCCGCATCGTAATCCACCACCACGCGGTTCTTGTAGTTCTCGGTGTACTTCACATAGCGCGTGCGGCTGGGCAACACGGCGGATTCGCGTTTGCCCCACTTTGCCCCGCTTTGCTTTTGTACATTGCCGATCAGCCGGTTGTAATCGGCCTTGACCTTCTTCATATCGGAAAGCATGAGTTCGGGGTTGTACTTATAGGCATTCGCGCGACGTTCAGCCATGCCCTTCAGCGCCGCGCCGGGATCCTTCGCCGTCGCCACATTGATCATCTGCTGCGAGGTGCAGGCAGGCAGGCAAAGTGCACCGGCCGCGATCAACGTCAATCCGTTCCTGAGTCTCATCGGAACTCCCTATTTGTTCTCCAGCACCTCCCAACGCGCCATCAGCTGCAATAGCTCCGCTTCGATCTCTGATGCTCGCTGCTGCAGTTGTTTGGCATGCGACGGATTATCGCGGAAAAGCGCGCCTGCCCCCAGGGCCGCAGTGATCTCCTCCTGCTCGCGTTCCAGCACTTCGATGCGCTGCGGCATCTCGTCCAGCTCGCGCTGTTCCTTGAAACTGAGCTTGGCCGGAGTCTTGGGTTTTTCCGCGACGGTCTTGGTCGGCGGCTTTGTTGGTGCCGCGACCGATGACTTCCGGGCGGCCTCGAATTTCTTCACCCGCACCCAATCCTCGTAACCCCCGACGTACTCCATCAGTTTGCCGTCGCCCTCGAAAGCGATCACCTGCGTCACCACATTATCGAGGAAAGTACGGTCGTGACTGACGATGAACAGCGTACCGTCATATTGCATCAGTAATTCTTCCAGCAATTCCAGCGTTTCGATATCGAGGTCGTTGGTCGGTTCGTCCAGCACCAGCACGTTGGAGGGCCGCGTAAACAGGCGCGCCAGCAACAGGCGGTTGCGTTCGCCGCCGGAGCAGCTCTTCACCGGCGAACGCGCACGTTCCGGTGCAAACAAAAAGTCGCCGAGATAGCTGATGACGTGTTTCTTCGCACCGCCGATCTCGATGAAATCCGAGCCCTGGCTGATGGTGTCCGCCAGCGTTGCGTTGTCGTCGAGCTGCGCGCGCAACTGGTCGAAGTAGGCCACGCTCAGTTTGGTGCCCAGTTTCACCTCGCCGCTGTCCGGCTCCATCTCGCCCAGAATGATCTTGAGCAGCGTGCTCTTGCCCGCGCCGTTCGGGCCGAGCAAACCTATCTTGTCGCCGCGCTGGATACGGCAGGAGAAATCGTCGATGACCTTGCGCGTGCCGAAGGACTTGCTCACATGCGACAGTTCCGCCACCAGCTTGCCGGAGCGGTCGCCCACGTCCAGATTCATCTCCACCTTGCCGAGCTTTTCGCGCCGCGCCGCGCGTTCCAGCCGCAACGATTCCAGCCGCAGCACGCGCCCCTCGTTGCGTGTGCGCCGCGCCTTCACGCCCTGGCGTATCCACACTTCTTCCTGCGCCAGCACCTTGTCGAACTTGGCGTTCACCACCGCCTCGTCGGCGAGCATGCGCTCCTTGATCTTCTGGTACGCGGCGAAGTTGCCGGGGAAGCTCGACAGCTTGCCGCGATCGAGTTCGACGATGCGGGTGGCGACGTTATCCAGGAAACGCCGATCATGGGTGACCAGCAGCACGCTGCCGCGGAAACTGGTCAGCAGCCCCTCCAGCCATTCGATGGAGGCGAAGTCCAGGTGGTTGGTCGGCTCGTCGAGGATCAGTACTTCCGGCTCCGCCACCAGCGCCTGCGCCAGCGCCACGCGCTTGCGCACACCGCCGGACAGCGAACCCACCAGCGCTTCCGGATCGAGTTCGAGCCGCTGGATGGCGGTTTCGATGCGCGCCTGTACCGCCCACCCGTTCTGCGCTTCCAGCTTGGTCTGCAGCGGTTGCATCTCTTCCAGCAGTTTGTCGTAATCGGCATCCGGTTCGGCCAACTGATGCGACAGATGATGGTAATCCGTGATGAGCTGATGCAGCTCGCCCAGGCCGCGCGCCACTTCGTCGAATACAGTGGCATTGGAATCCAGTACCGGCTCCTGGCTGACAAAACAGATACGCGCGGAGGGCTGGCGCCACAACGTTCCGTCATCCAGATGTGCCTGTCCGGCCAGCACCTTGAGCAGGCTGGATTTCCCGCCGCCGTTGCGTCCGATCAGGCCGACACGCTCCCCTTCGTCGAGTTGAAATTCCACATGGTCCAACAGTGCTACGTGACCAAAGGCCAGCGAGGCTTTATCCAGCGTGATATACGGCATTTAACTTTTCTTTTCTTGTGGCAGGGTGGATTGATAGAGCAGCGAGAAACCGATGGCAAAGCAGCCCATCGCGAAGTAGCCGAATGCTGTGGTGAAGGTATCCAGCACCAGATGCGTGTTGTGGTCCTCGATACCGGACTGGAAGAACTGGAACGCGAACAGCAAACCGGCCAATACGTTTCCGGCCAGCAAGATCCGGTGTCCAGGTCTGTAACCATTGCCTTCGGGCTTGCCATGCGGCGGCAAGCCGCGCATGAAGTGCCAGGCCACGTAAATCAACAGCAGCAAGAGCAATGCGCCGACCATGCGTCCCGCCACACTGCCTTCCGGGGTGGGCGCACCCAGCATCTCCAGCAGGGCATTCCCTGCAGCAGCCACCCATCCCATGGCCAGCGTCTGCAGCATAAAGAACCACGCGGCAAATATATTCAGATTCTGATGCTTCATCACTTCTCTTTCGCAACCAGCTGCTGTAAATCTTCAATGATCTCGGTGGAGTGCCTGGAGGTCTCGACTTTTTCATACACTTTTGCGATCTTGCCATGCGGGTCGATCAGGAAGGTGTAGCGTCTGGCAAACTTGACCAGCCACAGGTTCATCAACGCACCGTAACGTGCCGCCACCTCGGCGGACTTATCCGCCAGCAACGGGAACGGCAAGTGGTATTTTTTTGCGAACTCGGCATGGCTGTCGCTGTCGTCCACACTGATGCCGACCACCTGCGCACCCATCGCCGCCAGCTTGTGCATATCGTCACGGAAGGCGCATGCCTCCTGGGTGCAACCCGGCGTGTCGTCCTTGGGGTAAAAATACAGCACCAGCCATTTACCCGCAAACTCACCAAGGTTATGCCGCACCCCGTTCTGGTCAGGCAAATCGAAACCCGGCGCAGGCTCGCCCACTTTGGGCAACTCAGCCGCGCGCGCCATCTGGCTCACCAATATGAATAATGAAGCAAACAAACCGAGCAGAATCAGCCATTTCATGGTGCTCCCCGAGTCTTCGGATAATTGGGGGACGAATTTTACGTTAGAATGCGCCCGATTCTGAATGATTCGCTCAGGTCCTCGTAGTTAAATGGATATAACCGGCCCCTCCTAAGGGTCAATTACAGGTTCGATTCCTGTCGAGGACACCATATTTCGAGACCTCCTTATTCCACAAGGCGCTTTTTCGTTTGCGTGCGGCATTCGAACGCATGGATCTCGGCACATTATGAAAAGATGCACCGATAACCCAGTGCCACAAATCAGTTTAGTTTCACTCGCACACCTTCGTCGATCTGATTGGCTGGATGTCGGACTACCACCTCACCTGGATCGAGCCCTGCCAAAGCCTCAGCCTCCTGGGAGTTGCGTTGCCCGATCGTCACAACGCGCCGCTTGGCCACCCCTTTCTCGACCACAAAGGCGCACCATGCGTCGGCGCAACGGAACAAAGCGCTCGCCGGAACCTTGGTGACCGCCTCGGCGGTCCATACGACGATATGCGCATTTACGCGATAGCCGTCACCCAACGACTGCGGGACATCGACAAAATCCGCCACCACGTTGGTGCGCTTTTCTTCGACGCCCAAGGCGGATACTTTGGTGAACGCATGTGGCTCGACGAGCCGCACCTTGGCCTGCAACGGGCCTCCACCCCAGCCATCGAGAATGACCGGCATGCCGGGCTTGACCTTGACTGCTTCGGACGACAACAGTTCGATCACGACTTCAAGCTTGCTCATATCGCCCACGGTCAGCAGCGGAGAACCTGCAGCGACGACACGCTCGCTCTGGTCCGGAATGTTCAGGATGCGTCCTGCAACAGGTGAGCGCACCTTAAAGAACGCGCCTTTTCCACCCTGCACCGCGATCAATCCTGATTCTGCAAGGCTGACCTCCGCTGCTGCAGACTTGACCCTGAAGCGCGCGGCTTCCATTTCGTTGGCGATGGTGATCTCGGCGTTGCGTGCCTGCTCGGCTGCCTGGCTGGACATGAAGCCATCCTTGACCAGGCGTTCGACACGTTTGCTTTCGCGCCTGGCTTGCTCAATATCTTCCTGCGCGTGGCGCACAAGCTCTTCGGCCTCGCGCTGCCGTGCCTGTGCGGATGCGATCCTCGCGGTCTGTTCTCTGCGCTCCTGTATGCTCAGTGGCAACGGGGCAATCTGTGCGACGACCTGATTCTGCCGCACCGCGTCGCCGTCATGCAATTCGATGCGAGTCAATCGTCCTGCTACCGGCGCAGTGACGACAAAGCGGTCATGGGCACGCGTCTCGCCCTGTTCGTCTACGGTGACCTGCATGCCGCCCTTCTGCACCTGCCCCGTATCGACGCGCAATGGCTCGGGACGGAATAGCAACGCAATCAGTGCGAGGGAGGCGATGGCAGCGAGCCAGTAAATTGTTTTGCGCGAAGACAGCTTCATGTCATTCCTCATTCACGTGTTTTAAGCACCGCGATCAGATCCAGATGCCTGAGTCGCCGCGTCACCAGCAATGCCGAAAGGATAGCCGAGATCAGCGCCGCGATCACAGGATAGACGAAGGTCATCTGGCTAAAGACCAGCGGCAACCTGAACAGCTCGCGGTCGAATATCGGCACCAGCGCTGCACACATGCCGTAGCCCATCGCCAATCCGACCGGTATCGCACATATCGTCAGCAACGCCTGTTCTCCCAGCAGCAGCACGACGACCTCACGTTGCGTGAAACCGAGCACACGCAGGCTGGCCAGTTCGTTGCCGCGCTCGGAGAGCGCGATGCGCACGCTGTTGTAGACCATGCCGCCGATGATGATGGCACCGAACAGCATTTCGATGACGCTGACGTAAGAAAAAGCAGTGTCGATGATTTCTTTTACACTATTCACCATGGCGGATCGTATCGCCACGCCGCTCACGACGGGCATGCGCTTGAGGTGCGCATAAAGCTCCTCCTCATGCCTGGGATCGACGCGCAACCAGGCGCCCGATATCAGATGGTCTTCGCGCAGCAGGCGGGCGAGCGCGCCTGCATCCATGTAGGCGCTGATGCCGATCGGCTCGTCGGACAGTCCCGCGACAGTCACTTCGCGTACCTCGCGGTTACCTTCCAGCACTTCCAGCATGACGGTGTCGCCAGTGGCTACTCCCAACATCTCACCGAGCTTTTTGGTAAGCAGCAGGCCATCCGGCGGTAATGCGATTTTGCGCAATCTGCTGTCGACGATCTGGTGCAACTCACTGTCGGAGGCGAGGCCGGTCAAAGCGATCTGTTTGCTGCGATGTCCATGCCTAAGTCGCACCTGCACCACGCGAAACGGCTCCGCTCGAAGCACGCCGGGCAGTTGGTCTATCTCGAATACAGCCTTGGCAGCGCGCGGTTCGTGGAACAGCACAGTAACGTTGTCGCGCTGCACCACATCGAACTGCACCATCATCATGTGATCCACCGCATCGAACATGAAGCGGGCGACCATCATCAAGCCCACTGCGACGCCGATACCCATCACCGAGAGCAGCGCCTTCCATGGTTTGCGCACGATGTTGCGGACGATCATGCGAACTGACGAAGACATCCATCGCGCGACACCCGACCTTTCCAAGATGCCGGCGCGAAAGTTTGCCGGAGCCTCGGGCCGCATCGCTTCGGCGGGCACCAGGGCGGTAACGCGCCTCGCCGCGGCAATGGCGCCGGCACAGGCGGCAAGCAGGTTGACCAACGTCGCCCAGAACAGCACAGCGGGGCTGACCACCAGCGCGAGGACCGGGAAGTGGAAATAATCCCGGTACAGGTTGGTGACCTGCCCGCCCAGATAAAGTCCGAGCAAGAGCCCCGGCAACAGGCCGAGCAGCACCGTGGCAAGGGCGAACTTCAGATAATGCATTCCCACACTGAAGTTGGAATAGCCGAATGCCTTGAGCAGCCCGATCTGCGTGCGCTGCATGACCACGAGGCGCGACAGCACGATGTAGATCAGAAATACGGCCACCGCCAGAAATATTGCCGGTATGTAGGTTGCAGACACCTCGATCTCGCCCAACTCGTCGTTGAGGAACCTGGTGGAGAGCTGGTCGCGGCGGGGATAGGCACTGAGTCCGCCATAGCGAAGCAGCAGCCGATCAAGGCTGGCAATGACCTCTGCTTCCTCGGCCCCCTTGTTGAAGCCCTGCGGGGCCAGCGTCAGGGAGACATCGTTAAACGCACCCTGCATGTTGTAGGCGGATGCGAGCGCCTCGCGGCCCATCCATAGAACACCAAAGCGCTTGTTGTCGGGAAACAGCATGCCTTGCCCGACCTCATAGACATATTCGGGGGAAAGCGCGATGCCGACCACGGTCAGTTCGCGCCAGCGGCCATTGAGGATGGCGCCGATCCTGTCGCCGACATCCAGATGATTGGCTTGCGCGAACACTTCGCTGAGCAGCACTTCATCCGGATGCACGGCCTCGATATAACGTCCGCGCCGCAAGTAGAAATCGTTGATCATCGCGGACTGCTGCTCGGGGATAGAGACCAGTCGGCCGGTGGCCGGTTCATTCAGGCCGGGAACATCGAGCGTCACTTCCGCGACCACGCGGGTCTGCACTTGCGCCACACCCGGCAGCGCTCGTATCTCATCGGCCAGGCCTTCCGGCGCGCGCTTGAGGCTGGCAAAGACATCCGCAAAGCGGTAGCTATCGTAGTAGCTCGCTTGGGTCGCCTGCAGCGAAAGATAGGCGCTGTGCATGCTGACCTGTGCCGTGACACCACAGCACACAACCAGGGCCGCCGCGAGCACCTGACCGCGCAGGTGCCAGAGGTCGCGCCGGAGGATCTTGCCGAGCGGCTTCACCAGGATATCTCCGACGGCCTGATCTTGACTTCGTTGCGCAGAACTTCGGTGATTGTTCCACTACTGATGCGGATGACACGGTCGGCCATGCCGGCAATGGCGGCGTTATGGGTGATCACGGCAGTGATCGTGCCCAGTTCGCGGTTCACCCGTTCCAGCACTTCGAGCACCAGCTTGCCGGTGGCATAGTCGAGCGCGCCGGTGGGTTCGTCGCACAGCAGCACGTCTGGACGCTTCGCCACCGCACGCGCGATCGCCACGCGCTGCTGCTCGCCGCCCGAAAGCTGGGAAGGGAAATGGTCGCGCCGTTGGCCCAGGCCGACCAGGTCGAGTGCGTCGGCCGGATCGATCGGATGCCCGGCGATCTCGGTCACAAGTGCGACATTCTCGAGCGCAGTGAGGCTGGGAATGAGATTGTAGAACTGGAACACGAAGCCCACGTGCTCGCGGCGGAAACGCGTCAGGCCGTCGTCGTCAGCCCGGGTCAGGTTATGGTCGCGGTAGAAGACCTCGCCGCTTGTCGGCCGGTCGAGGCCGCCCAGGATGTTAAGCAGCGTGGACTTGCCGCTGCCGGATGTGCCGAGCAACACCGCGAATTCGCCCCGCAGCAGATCGACCGTCACGTCGCGCAAGGCATGCACCTCGACCTCGCCCATGCGGTAAATCCTAGATACGTTGTGCACGTGGAATACCGAATCCGGATTGGTGAGTTTCGCTTCTGCCGACTTTTTGTCATCAGTCAGATGCACTTCCGGCTGCATCGGAGGCAAATGAGTCATCTGTTTGTTTTTCCTCCTCGATTGCCCAAAGAAACGGCAGCCACCTTTGAACTTGATATCAGCATGGCATGAAGTACAACAAGACAATAGACGTTTATCAACATGAAATCCATATATACAGATTCGAACTTCTCTGGAAGGCTGCTGAAAGCGGAATCACTGGATGGGCAGTAATGACTGGATGCGAGATCAAGGACAGTGCGCCACCCTCATCCGCCAACACCCCCGCTTTACCTGCCGATGAAGCCTCTTCCCGTCATCTTTTGCAGCATGTCATCTGCACTATATGGTTGAAGTTATATATATTTTGGCATATTGACACATTGCGGAATAAAGCTGTACTTTGCGCACACTTAATAAAAAATGACCATGGAATACGCAAGCAGATGCAATTCCTAAAATTAATTTAATGATTTTGCCGACTGATGGTTGTTAGATTTCTTCACTTGCCTGGAGCATGACCTAAATCAAGAATAAGGCCGCCTGAAACCAATAAATATTCAGCGATTTCCCTCACCCTGCCCCGTAAATCCGGGGCCGCCCAGCCGGGAAATGCCGGCCGGTTAAACACCGCACTTGCTTGCCCGTTTGATTTGTATTGTCTTGTTCGTGCTGTCGAAGCAAATTGAACCTGAGGGAGACACTGAATGGATGGCCCCCGACTTAGCCGTTTGAGCAAACTGGATATCAAGAGGATCGTCCTGATCTACGCCATCTTTGCCGGACTGTGGATCGTGCTTTCGGATGAAGCTCTGGAATGGTTTATCGCGGACTCGTCAACCCTCCAGATCGCACAGACTTTCAAGGGCTGGTTTTACGTAGTTGTCACTTCCCTGCTGCTCTACTTCCTGCTTGGACGATCAGTCGACAGGAACGAAAGTGCCGGCGAGCCCGAACGATACCCCGGCCTGGTCAACTGGAAGCCCTGGCAGGAATATCTTTTCGCCGCAACGGTCACGCTCACCACATTGCTGTTACGCGAAAGCATCTCCATATCTTTCGGCGAACGACCTTTGCTCATCCTGTTCATGTTCCCGATCATTCTGAGTGCGGCGATCGGTGGATTCGGTCCCGGAATGGTCTCCACTTTCATTGCAGCCGCTTCCGTCACTTTTATTGTTTTTCCCACTGCCGCGAGCTTCCGGCTCGAACATTCCTATGACTTGCTTCAACTGGGATTCCTGGTCGTAAACGGATTGCTCGTCAGCATCCTCAGCCTGATGCTGCACGAGGCACGGCACAGGTCCGACCGGGAGCGCAAAAAAACGCTGGCCAGCCTGGATGAAAAATCCCGGGCATTGCAACTGCTCAATGCCATTACCGAGGGTTCCACCGATGCGATCTTCGTCAAGGACATCGACGGACGCTATTTGCTGCTCAACGAGGCTGCCGCACGCTTCGTCGGGAAGTCCGTACAGGATGTCCTGGGCAAGGATGACACAGGGATCTTTCCGCCCAATCAAGCGGCACTCATCCAGAGAAACGACCGAGAAGTGATGCAGGACAATCAGGTCACGACATTTGATGAGAATCTCGACACACAAAACGGCAAATTGTTTTTCCAAGCCACCAAGGGCTCGTTGCATGACGACGCAGGCAGGGTGGTTGGTGTGTTCGGCATCTCGCGCGACATCACCGCGATAAAAACGATTGAATTTGCGTTGCGGCGCGAACGGGATCTCACCCAGCGCTATCTCGATACAGTCCAGAGCATCATGGTCGCCCTGGATGATGCAGGTCGCATCACCATGATCTCCCGCTATGGCTGTGAGTTACTGGGTTACCGCGAAAACGAACTGCTGGGCGAGAACTGGTTCAAGACGTGTCTGCCGCAGCCGGAAGGGATGGATACCATCCTGCCGATATTTCGCCGTATCTTGGCGGGAGACCTGGACGATCATCAGCACCTGGAAAATTCGGTGCTTTGCCGCGACGGCAATCGGCGGATGATCTCCTGGCGCAACAATTACTTCAGGAACGAAGCGGGCAACATTGTCGGCACGCTCAGCTCGGGGGAAGACGTTACCGAGCGCAGAAAAGCGGAGGAAGCGCTACGCGAGAGCGAGGAGACTTACCGCTCGCTGTTCGAGCATATGCTCAACGGCTTTGCCTATTGCCGCATGCTTTACGAGAATGACAGCCCATCTGACTTCATCTACCTGAACGTCAATGAAGCCTTCACTTCCCAGACAGGACTGAAGGACGTCACCGGACGCAAGGTCAGCGAGGTGATTCCCGGCATCCGCGAGGCCGATCCCGAATTGTTCGAGAAATACGGACGCGTCGCGTCGGGCGGCAATCCCGAACAGTTCGAAGTTTTCGTCCATGCTCTGGGCATGTGGTTCGCGATCTCGATATACAGTCCGAAACCGGAGCACTTTGTCGCCGTGTTCGATGTCATCACCGAAAGGAAGAAGGCCGAGATCGCCATGCTTCAGCAAACCGCAGAATTGCGCCAGCGCAACGACGAACTCGAACGATTCAACCACGCCACGGTGGGCCGCGAACTCGACATGATCGCACTTAAGCGGCAGATCAATGAACTTTCGCATCTGCTTGGACAAGAACCTCCCTACCCGCTGGAGTTTCTGAACAGGCCGTCCAAAGGCAAGGCTCCATGAAGCTGCGTCTGTTCTTCTCCATCCTGCTGCCTTTCATCGCTTGCGCAGTGCAATGGTTGTTGTGGGACTACGTCAAGCCCTACGTCTGGCTCCTCTTTTTTCCTGCCGCATATTTCAGTGCCTGGATCGGCGGCAGGGCTGGCGGCGTCGCCGCGACGATGATCAGCGCACTACTGGCCTGGTTTGTCTTCATGACCCCCTCTTTCACCCTTGCGACGAGTAGCTCGGCATCGGTTTTCTCCGTCTTGATATTCATTTTCATGGGTATGCTCTTCACCTTTTTCTTCGAGCGGCTGCGGCTGGCAATGCGACGCTCTGACCGTCGATTGCAGGACAGCGAAGTCCGTTTTGAAGCCACCTTTGAGCAGGCGGCCGTCGGCATTGCACTTGTTGGGCTGGATGGACACTGGCTCAGGGTCAACCGCAAGCTCTCCGAGATCGTCGGCTACCGTCACGACGAATTGCTGGTCCTGACGTTCCAGGACATCACCCACCCGGACGACCTGCAAACCGACCTCGCGCATGTTCAACAGATGCTCGCTGGCGTGATCGCCAGTTACACGATGGAAAAACGCTACATCCGCAAGGACGGCAACATCGTCTGGGTCAGCCTCACCGCCTCCCTGGTGCGAAAGCTCGATTCGGCACCGGACTACTTTGTTTCCGTCGTTGAGGACATCCAGACGCGCAAGCAAGCGGAAGAAAGGCTCAAGGAAAGCGAAGCCGCACTGCAGGAAGCCCAGCACCTGGCCGGCATCGGCAATTGGAAATGGGATACCGCGACCGGCCGCCATACCTGGTCCGATCAGATATATCTGATCTACGGGCGAGACCCGGCCCAGCCTCCGGCCATCTATCCTGAAGTGCAACAATATTTCACCCGAAACAGCTGGGAGGAACTTTCGGCTGCCGTGGAGGAAGGTATGGCGACAGGAATGCCCTACGAATGTGACGCCGAAGTGGTGCGCTCCGACGGAACGCACCGCTGGATCACTGCCCGGGGACATGCCACACGCGACCTCAACGGGGATGTGATCAATCTGCACGGCACGGTACAAGATATCACCACACGCAAACTTGCCGAACAGGCACTGCGCGAAAGCAGGGAACAACTCCAACTGTTCATCAGGCATGCACCTGCAGCGCTCGCAATGTTCGACCGCGAAATGCGCTATCTCTCGGTCAGCAGGCGCTGGCTCGACGACTACGCCCTCGGAGATCGCGATGTCACCGGACACTCTCACTACGAAATCTTTCCAGAAATTCCGGATCGATGGAGAATTCTCCATCAACGCGGGCTCGCAGGAGAAGCCCTGCGGGCCGACGAGGACCGGTTCGAGCGCGAGGATGGCGCTGTCCAATGGCTGCGCTGGGAAATCCTCCCCTGGCGCAAAGCCGACGATACGGTGGGCGGCATCGTGATTTTTGCGGAAGACATCACGCGATACAAACAGGCAGAGGAAGATATCCGCCAGCTCAATGCCAGCCTGGAGCAGCGCGTGATCGAACGTACTGCCGAACTGTCCGCTGCAAACCGCGAGCTGGACAGCTTCGCCTATGCCGTTTCACACGACCTGCGTGCTCCCCTGAGAGCCATGACAGGCTTCAGCCAGGCGCTGAAGGAAGACTACGGCAACCAGTTGCAGGGGGAGGCCAGGACTTACCTGGAACAGATCGAACTCGCCAGCCGCAAGATGAGCGAGCTGGTCGACGGTCTGCTGGTTCTGTCGCGCAGCACACGCGGCGAGTTGCAGCACGGCTTCATCGATATCTCGGCGCTGGCAACCCGGCTGCTTGAAGAGTTGAAGCACAACGATCCCGGGAGGACGATCTCTTGGCAGGTCGAGCCCGGCATGCATGCCACGGGCGATGCGCACATGATGGAAATCGTATTCAGCAACCTGTTGAGCAATGCATGGAAATACACCGGCAACACAAGGAATCCGGCCATTCGCGTTTTCTCGGGAGAAATCGATCACACGCGCTGCTTCAGTGTCGCCGACAATGGCGCCGGCTTCGACATGGCCCACGCCAACCGTTTGTTCCAGCCTTTCCAGCGCTTGCACCGCCAGGAAGAATTTCCCGGCATCGGCATCGGGCTTGCCACCGTGCAACGCATCGTCCATCGTCACGGCGGCGAGATCAGCGGCGAGGGGTATTCGGGCTCCGGTTCGACCTTCTGCTTCACCCTGCCCTTCAACGTTGGGGAAAAGACATCATGAAAGAAAAATCCATACTGCTCGTTGAGGACAACCCACAAGATGAAATGCTTACCCTGCGTGCCTTGCGCAAGGCAAACCTGATCAACCGGGTCGATGTGGCACGGGATGGACAGCAGGCGCTGGACTATATGTTCAGGGAAGGCGAATTTTCCAATCGCGACGGTCCCGATCTGCCGGCCGTGGTGCTGCTCGACATCGGGCTGCCACGACTGTCCGGGCTGGAGGTGCTGGAACGGCTCAGGGCAGATCAACGCACGCAGCTGATCCCGGTGGTCATCCTCACCTCATCGGACGATGAGCACGACCGCCTGAAAAGCTATGAGAATGGATGCAACAGTTTTGTCCGCAAGCCGGTCGAATTCGCCGAGTTCGCCGAAACTGTGGCGCGGCTGGGTGTCTACTGGCTGGCTACCAACGAACCTCCACCGGCAGAACGATCATAATGAACAGCCCGCTGAAAATACTCGTCATCGAAGACTCGGTATCCGATTATCTGCTGCTGGAACGCTTCCTGCGCCAGCAGGATTTCGCTGCCGACTTTACCCGCGTCTACAGCAAGACCGACCTGGATGCGGCGCTGCCCGAAAAATGGGATATCGTGCTTTCGGATTACAGCGTACCGGGCATGGATTTCCACACAACGCTGCAACAGATCCATGCACAATGGCCCGACCTGCCCGTGATCATCGTGTCGGGCAGCCTGACCGAGGAAATGGCAGCGGATCTGCTGCGTCAGGGACCCACGGACTTCCTGCTCAAAGGACATTTGGCTCGCCTGCCCGCGGCGATCCGGCACGCACTTGAAGAGGCAAACGAGCGTACCGCCCGGAGGGCCGCAGAAGCAGCTTTGTGGCGGAGCCAGGAAAGTGCCCTGGAAGAGCAGCGCAAGGCACGTCTGGCCTCGCTGAACCTGATGGAGGATGCCATCGCCGCCCGCGAACAGGCCGAGAAGGCGAACGCGGCATTGCTGGAATCTGAATCCAAATACCGGCTGGTGTCCGACAATGCCTCCGATTTCATCTTCTGGCTGGGCACGGATGAACGGTTCATCTACGTCTCGCCGGCCTGCGAACAAATCTTCGGGCACGCCCCCGAGGCATTCCTGTCTGACCCCGAGATGATGATCAAACTTCTACACCCGGACGACCGCGAAGCCTACCGGCAACACCTCGCCGATAGTACTCACGCGGACAATGCAGATCTGGAGTTCCGTTTCCTGGGCACGGATGGTGAGTTGCGCTGGCTGTCCCACAAATGCCAACCCATGTACGACGAAAGCGGCAAGCATATCGGCCGGTGGGGCAGCAACCGCGACATCACGGTGCGCAAGCAGGCCGAAGCGCAGCGCGATCTGTTCAGCGACGCACTGCGCCAGTCGGCGCACCCACTTTTGCTGGCTGACGCCGAGTTCCATATCACCTATGTCAATCCAGCTTTCTCAAATCTATTCGGTTACCCGCTGGCAGATGTGGCAGGCAGGCATGTCTCGCTCATCGTACCCGCCACCGGCAAGTACACATCCGAACGCGATGAAATCATCGTGCATCTCCGCAAGTCCGGAAATTGGTCGGGCGAGGTGGACCGGCTGGCCAGTGACGGCTCGCTGATACCCACCGTCGCGACCATCGCGTCGATCCAGGGCGAAGGCGGAAAACACACCGGGTATGTGGCCAGCTACCTGGACCTGCGTCCGTTGCGCGAGAAAGAGTCCACACTGCGCAAACTCTCGCTGGCAGTGGAACAAAGTCCGGAGAACATCTACATCACGGACCTCAATGGCAATATCGAATACGTCAACGAGTCTTTCGTGCGCAAGACCGGGTATGGCCTCAACGAAATCATCGGCCGGAATCCGCGCATCCTGCATTCCGGCAAGACGCCGAGAAGCACATATGAAGATCTCTGGAAAAACCTGCTGGCCGGCAACACCTGGCAGGGCGAGTTCTACAACAAGAGCAAAGATGGCAGCGAATATATCGAACACGCCATCATCAGTCCGATCCGCCAGCCGGACGGACGCATCACGCACTACGTGTCCGTGCAGGAAGATATCACCGAAAAAAAACGCGCCGAAGCCGAGATCAACCGCCTTGCCTTTTACGACACGCTCACGGGACTTCCCAATCGCTCCCTGCTGCTGGAACGCATGGCACAGACCTTGGCCATGACCCGTCGATTCAGCCATCACAGTGCGATGATCTCGTTCAACATCGATCGCTTCAAGACCATCAACGACGCGGGAGGACAAACGCTGGGAGATGCGCTGCTCAAGGCGGTGAGCGAACGGCTGATAGCCAGTCTGCGCGAAGGAGACGTCGTTGCGCGCATTTCCGGGGACGAGTTCGGCATCCTGCTGACCGACCTTTCGCCTCAACATCACACTGCGGCGCATCTTGCCCTGCATATCTCCGAGAAGATCCATTCCGGCCTGCAGGAACCCCTGCAAATCGGTGCCGAGCATCTTTCCCTCACCGCTTGCCTGGGCATCGCGCTTTTCCCGGAAAACGACGAAGACCAGCCGCTGGACATCCTGCGCCGCGCCAATACCGCGCTACACCACGCAAAAACCAGAGGAAGAGGACAGACCGCATTTTTTGAAGGCGCACTGGACGAGATCGCCAAGCAGCGCTTCGACATCGAACGCGAGCTGCATCAGGCCATCCTGGCTGACGAGCTGCGGGTATTCCTGCAGCCGCAAGTGGATGCAGCAGGCAGCATCGTCGGCGCGGAAGCGCTGGTGCGCTGGCAACATCCGCAGCGCGGTCTGGTACCGCCGGGCGCATTCATCCCGATCGCGGAGGAATCGAACCTCATCGTCGAGATCGGCAACTGGGTATTCGCCAAAGTCTGCAGTCTGCTTGCGCGCGAGGACATGGTCGCCCTGCCGATCCGCATCGCGGTCAACATCAGTCCGCGCCATTTCCGCCAGCCCGATTTCATCGACCAGATCAAGCGCGGACTCGCCGGCACCGGTGCCGACCCGACGCACCTCACGCTGGAAGTGACGGAAGGACTGGTGATCGACAACATCAACGACGTGATCGCCAAGATGACGGAATTGAGCGAGATGGGTATCCATTTCTCGATGGACGACTTCGGTACCGGCTATTCTTCGCTGTCCTACCTCAAGCGTCTGCCCATCCACGAATTGAAGATCGACAAGAGCTTTATCCAGGACCTGACGATCGATCCCGAGGACGACGCACTGGTCGAGACCATCCTCGCCGTTGCCAGGCTCATGCACGTGAGGGTCGTTGCGGAAGGCGTGGAGACCGCCGAGCAGGCCGCGTTCCTGAATCTGCGCGGCCAGGTCATCCATCAGGGTTATCTGTTCGGTAAGCCGGAACTGGCGGAAACGGTGATCGCGAAGATCACCGGAAGAAATAGTTAACCTGCGACGGTCGGCACCCGCGCCGTCAGCGCGCACATCAACTCGTAGCTGACCGTTCCGGCCGAACTTGCGACATCCTCCACCGGCAAGCCGGCTCCCCACAAGGTGACGCGGCTGCCGACGTCGGCATCGGTTATCCCGCTCAGGTCGACACCCAGCATGTCCATCGACACGCGCCCCAAAGTGCGGGTGCGCTGTCCGTTCACCAGGATCGGCGTGCCGGTCGGTGCGTGACGCGGATAGCCGTCGGCATAGCCACAGGCTACCGTGCCGATGCGCATCGTCGTAGCGGCGCGGAACAGCCCGGCATAGCCGATGCGGTCGCCTGCTTTCAGTTCGCGCACCGAGATGATCTCGCTGCTCAACGTCATCACGGGCTTCAGGCCGAGTTGCTGCGCACTGGTATCGGCGAACGGCGAGGCACCGTAGAGCATGATGCCGGGGCGCACCCATTCGCTGTGGGTGGACGGATAACGCAGCAGCGCGGCGGAATTGGCGAGAGATCGCGGCGCGCGGTAGGAGGCGGTCAGGCTCCTGAAACGTTCAAGTTGCTCCGCCACGCCTTCCGGCTCGTCCGCATGGGAAAAATGCGTCATCAAGGTGATATCGCGCACTGCCGGATGCGATTTCAGCTTTTCCATGGCTGCCGGAACCTGCTCCGGCACAAAACCCAGACGGTTCATGCCGGTGTTGATCTTGAACCACACCTGCAAGCTGTTGCGGCGCGGGCAGGCATCGAGCATGTCGAGTTGGTGCATGCTGTGGATGACCGTAGACAATTCGTATTCGGCAATCAGCGGCAGCTCGTCCGCAGTAAAGAAGCCTTCCAGCAGCAGGATGGTCTGGCGAAAACCCGCTTCGCGCAGGGCGACGGCGTCGCGCACATCGAGCATCGCGAAGCCTTCTGCCTCGTTCAGCGCCTCGGCCACCCGCAGCAGGCCATGGCCGTAGGCATTCGCCTTGACGACCGCCATGACGCGGCTGGGAGCAAGTCGCCGCGCCACACGCAGGTTGTTCTGAAGAGCTGAAAGATCGATAAGGGCTTGTATCGGGCGGGGCATGGATTTAAAGACTGAAGCAGTTAAACTGCCGCGAATGATAGCAGGCCATAAATTTTCGTGTTATAAAAGACCGTCCCCCATAATGATAATTCCATAGTGAATCGCGGCTTTTACACCATCCCGGCAGCACAGTTCTTTTGGTTCCAGCCAGACTGCAAGGCAGTCTTTAACGCGCTGCGCGCATCAGCCTCCGCCGAAAGAACTGGAACATGAACCGCGGTTTCTACACCATCCTGGCGGCGCAGTTCTTTTGGTTCCGGCCAGACAAAAAGACCGTCTTTAACGCGCTGCGCGCATTAGCCTTCGCCGAAAGAACTGGAACATGAACCGCGGTTTCTACACCATCCTGGCGGCGCAGTTCTTTTGGTTCCGGCCAGACGAAAAAACCGTCTTTAACGCGCTACGCGCATTAGCCTTCGCCGAAAGAACTGGAACATGAACCGCGGTTTCTACACCATCCTGGCGGCGCAGTTCTTTTCAGCGCTTGCCGACAATGCGCTCCTGTTCGCCGCCATCGCCCTCCTCAAGCAGGAAAATGCCCCCGGCTGGCACACGCCTGTACTGCAACAGTCGTTCATCATCTCGTTCATCGTGCTGGCGCCTTTTGTCGGCGCATTCGCCGATTCGCTGCCCAAAGGGCGCGTGATGTTCATCAGCAACGCGATCAAGATGCTAGGCTGCCTCGCCATGCTGTTCGGCGTCGACCCCCTTTTCGCCTACGGCCTTGTCGGTTTCGGCGCGGCGGCCTATTCGCCCGCAAAGTACGGCATCCTCACCGAGTACCTGCCGCCGGAAAAACTCGTGCTGGCAAACAGCTGGATGGAAGGTCTCACGGTTGCTGCCATCATCCTCGGTGCGGTATTGAGCGGCATCCTTATCAGCCCTTCTATTGCCGACGCGATGCTGCACTGGTGGGATGTGCCGTTCATCGATACGGGTATCGATACCGCGCCCGAACTTGCAATCACTATTGTCCTCGGGCTGTATCTTGTTGCCGCAATATTCAACCTCTACATCCCGACACTTCCCATCGACCACAAACCGTTCAGGCGCAACCCGGTATTCCTGATCAAAGAGTTTGCCCACTGTTTCAAATTATTGTGGAAAGACCCGTTGGGTCAGGTCTCACTTGCCGTGACGACCTTGTTCTGGGGTGCGGGTGCGACTTTGCGGTTGCTCGTGCTGACCTGGGCGGCAGTCGCGCTGCATTACGACATGAGTAGTGCCGCCAAACTCACCGCTTGGGTTGCAGTGGGCATCGCGATCGGCGCAATATTGGCGGCACGCATGGTCAAACTCGACCATGCCGTGAAAGTGTTGCCGGTCGGCATCGGCATGGGCCTGCTGGTGCTGGTGATGACACCGGTCACCAGCCCGCTGCTCGCCACCCTGCTGCTGATCGGTATCGGCGCTATGGGCGGTTTCTTCGTGGTACCGATGAATGCCCTGCTGCAACACAGGGGGCACTTGCTGATGGGAGCCGGCAGTTCCATCGCCGTGCAGAACTTCAACGAGAACATCAGCATCTTCCTCATGCTGGGGATCTACGCCCTGATGGCGAAACTCGATTTCTCGATTTATACCATCAACATCGTGTTCGGCCTGCTGATGGCCGGCATCATGAGTCTGCTTTACAAGAAGCACGGCCACGACCAAGATACCGGCCTTACTTAGCCTCCACCAAGGAGTTCAACATGGAAATCTGGATACTCGTGCTGCTGATCCTGCTCAGCGGTTTCTTTGCCATGTCGGAGATGAGCATAGGCGCGAGCCGCATGCCCATCCTCACGCAGATGGCCGAAACCGGCAACGAAGGAGCCAGGATCGCTTGCGAGTTGCGCAACCAGCCGTCCCGCTTGCTGGCAGCGACACAGATCGGCCTCACCGCATTGGCTACCCTGCTCGGCGTTTTCGGCGAATCGATGTGGGTGCCGCGCATCGAATCCGCTATCGAGACCGACATCGCCATGCTCGCCTTCGCGAAATATCCGCTGTCGCTGCTGCTGGTGGTCGGCAGTATCACCTTTGTCACCATCGTGGTCGGCGAGATCATCCCCAAGCGTATCGCACTGGCCAGGCCGGAAACCATCGCCTCGACGCTTGCCCCCCTCATGGCGCTGTTTGCCAGGTTAAACCGTCCGTTCATCTGGGCACTGGCGGTCGCTAGCGAAAAAATACTCGCACTCTTCCCGTTCAAGGAAAGCGCGGAGTACCTCGCTTCCGACGAGATACGCGCCATGATCGCCGCCGGACGGCGCGACGGGGATCTGGATGAAACCTCCGGCGAATTGCTCGGCAACGTGTTCCGCCTCGACGACCGCAAGGTGGCGAGCGTGATGACGCCCGCCAACGACATCATCTATCTCGACCTGCAGGCACCAAGCCAGATCAATCTGGAGAAGATCAAGACCCAGCGTGTCTCGCGCTTCCTCGTGTGCAAGGGAGGCCTCACCCAGTTGGTCGGCTACATCGAGAGCCGCGAACTGCTGCAGCATCTGCTGGAAAACGAGCCGCTCGATCTCGGCAAGCTGCCGACGCACGCCATCCATTACATTCCCAACACCCAGTCGCTGATCGGGGTGCTCGATTTCTTCCGCGCACAAAAGACCCACATTGCGGTCGTCGTCAACGAGTTCGGCCAGGCCGAAGGGCTGGTCACCATGAGCGATCTGCTCTCGTCCGTGGTCGGCGACGTGCCGAGCTCGGTGGATGAGATGCCGCTCGCTGTGCAACGCGAGGATGGCTCATGGCTGCTGGATGGCTTGCTGCCGCTGGACGAAATGAAAGACAAACTCGGCCTCAACGCACTCCCGGAAGAGGACCTCGGTAACTACCACACCGTCGGCGGTTTCGTCATCACTGCCGTCGGGCACATCCCGAAAAAAGCCGAAACCTTCGACTGGAACGGCTGGCGCTTCGAAGTGGTCGACATGGACAAGAACCGCGTCGACGAGATATTTGCCCGCCCCATCGGCCCTGCGATCCCCGACGAATAAGGCTGGAATGATGAGGGCCCACAGTGCCGCATTCGGGCAACTGCCAGCAAGCACTCTACCGTCAACCGAGGAGTACACCATGACCTTCCGTACCGTTGTTCTGCTGTGCGTATCCCTTCTGCTCGGCGCATGCGGCCAAAGCGACAACCAGCCCGCACCCAAACTGTTCAAGGACCAGCGCGACGTGCTCGACAAGGCAAAGACCGTCGACCCCGCGATGCAGAAACAGGATGATGAACAAAGGAAGGCGATAGAACAGCAAACGAAGTAGACCGACGCGGTATCCAAATATCGGGATTATTTGCGGCCAGTGCTACTCAACACCGGATGTCGTTCGAGGACAGGATTTCCACCGGCTCGCCAAACCGCGTTCAGGCGCCTGTATCTGCGCGCTCCAGCGGCCCTGACGGCTGCCGTCTCAAGGCACTCAAGCGGTTCTCCACTTCCTTGTTTGCGTTCATCATGCTCTGGCGCACGAATTCGATGTGGTCGCGCGAAGCGCGGGCGGCGACATCGGGCTGATGTTCCCGGATGGCTTGCCAGATCGTGTAGTGCTGTGAACGCAACTGATCCCATCGCTGCGGCCGCGCATGCAGGTGCTCTAGACTGTTCGAGACATGGCCGTGGATGAGTCGCATCAGGCTGGCAGTCATGTGACCAATCAGGACGTTATGCGCCGCTTCCGCGATCGCCTGATGGAAGGCCACGTCCGCATCGATGCAAGCATTCATGTCCTTGCTTCCATAAACGGAATCCAGCGTGGCATACAGTGCATCCAGGCGTTCGATATCGACATTGGTGGCGCGTTCCGCCGCAAGATAGGCTGCCTGGCTTTCGAGCATCTGGCGGAATTCGAGCAAGTCGCTGTGCAGCATCGGGTGCCCGCTCAGCATCTCCTGCCATGGGTCGACGAAGTGCGCTTCCAGACGGTTGGTGACGAACGTCCCGCCGCCGTGGCGCGAGGCAAGCAACCCCTTCGACGTCAGCTTCTGGATCGCTTCGCGCAACGTCGGGCGCGACACACCCAGTTCAACGGCGAAATCGCGCTCAGAGGGCAGCCGATCTCCGGCCTTCAGCGAACCTTCAAGTATGCGTTTCTCGAGTTCCCCTGCGACGGTATCGGAAATACGGACAACAGCAGGACGGCTTTGTATCATCGGCTTCTTCCTTGGTAAGACCACTTAAATATTATTTCCAGCACAAAAATTAGTCAACAATAAATCGTTGACAAGATTATATTTATCACATTATAGTCTTCTCATCAATGGTAAGACCACTTTACCAATAACGACAGGACGGGGAGAGATTATCATGGCAACAGATACATCAGGAGAGCGGCTGTACCCGCCCAAACCTGCCGATGTTTATCTTTTCGCCACTTGCCTCGTCGATCAGTTTGCCCCGGAAGCGGGACTCGACACGGTCAATCTGCTGGAGCGCGAAGGCATTAAAGTCCATTTCCCCGAACAACAGACATGCTGCGGCCAGCCCGCCTATAACAGCGGTTATCCGGATGAAGCCCGCGCCGTGGCCCGCCAGCAACTCGATTTGTTTCCCCAGCCTTGGCCGGTGGTCGTACCTTCCGGATCCTGCGCTGCGATGATGCGCCACCATTACCCGAAACTGTTTGCAGACGATCCGGTCTTGCTGGCCAAGGCACGGGAACTCGCGGAGCGTATTTTCGAGCTGACCGAATTCCTCGTGCATGTGGTCGATTTCCGGCAGCAGGATCTGGGAACGCCCTGCACGGTTGCATTGCATACTTCCTGCCATGCCCGTCGCGAAATGGGGTCGCACGAAACGAGTGCTGCGCTGCTCGGCAGCCTGGCGAACCTGAACGTGGTACAGCAGGCGCGCGCGGAAGAGTGCTGCGGATTCGGCGGAACCTTCGCCATCCGCTACCCCGAGATCTCCGAAGCGATCGTCAGCGACAAGGTCGACAGCCTGCGCGCGACCGGCGCCGAGCGTGTGGTCAGCGCCGACTGCGGCTGCCTGTTCAATATCCTCGGGCGTGCCGCGAAGCTGGATGAGATCGCCGGGCGCGATACGGCTTCATTACCGGGAGAGCACATCGCCAGTTTCCTCTGGCACCGCACATCGAAAGGCCAATCATGAGCGCGCGCGACAAGATACTCGGCCGTCTGCGCGGCGCAAGCGCAGTGGCTACGTCATTGCCGGATGTCGGCAGCTGGTACGCCACCCACCGCCGCAACGAAGACATATCACGGCGTATCGCGCGCATGTGCACCGCCCTTGAGGCCGTCCACACCGAAGTGCACGTCACCACTACCCGCGACTGGCCGGAACTGTTGCTGCAGATCGCGGCCGGCAAGGGACTGCGCAACCTGCTCATCGGCGAGAACACGCCGCATGGTGCGGAACTTGAATCGCGCAAGCCGCAGAACCTGCAACTGCTACGCTATGCAAACCCCATCGAAACCTGGCGCGACCAGTTGTTCGACGCTGTCGATGCATCGCTGACATCGGCCAGAAGCGCCATCGCGGAAACCGGCACGCTGATCCTGTGGCCCACCCCGGCCGAGCCGCGCCTGATGTCGCTGGTGCCGCCGCTGCATTTCGTCCTGGTCGATGCAACGAACATACATGCCGATTTCCATTCGGCGATGAACGCCGAAGGCTGGCAGGGCTCGATGCCGACCAACGCACTGCTGATATCGGGCCCTTCCAAAACGGCCGATATCCAGCAGACGCTGGCCTACGGCGCACACGGCCCCCGTGAACTGGTCGTCTTGCTGTGCCATCCGGAAGGGGGCGTCGCGTGAGCCAAGTCATCCACTTCCACCCGGACGACGACTTCAAGGAGCGCAGCAGCGCTGCCGTGCACGACCCCGCCCAGCGCAAGAACTTCCGCGGCGCGATGGACTTTCTGCAGGAGAAGCGGCGCGTCCAGTTCCCCGACCAGGATGAACTGGCCGGCCTGCGCGAACTCGGCGCCGCGATCCGCCGATACAGCCTCGCCAGGTTGCCACAACTGCTGGAACAGCTTGAGAAGAATCTCACCGCCAACGGCATTCAGGTGCACTGGGCGGAAACGGCAGACGAGGCCAATGGCATCGCGCTCGGCATCGCCCGCAGGCACAATGCACGCAGCATCGCCAAAGGCAAATCCATGGTCAGCGAGGAGATCGGTTTCAGCCACGCGATGGCGGATGCCGGCATAGACGCGTTCGAGACCGACATGGGCGAATATATCGTCGAGCTGGCCGGCGAGAAACCTTCCCACATCATCATGCCGGCCATCCACAAGACCAAGCAGGAGATCGCCGCGCTGTTCGCCGAGAAGATCGCCGGCGTCGACTACACCGAAGACGTCGACGCGCTGATCAGGATCGGTCGCCAGGTGCTGCGCCGCAAGTTCGCGGAGGCCGACATCGGCCTTTCGGGCGTCAATTTCGCGGTGGCCGAGACCGGCACGATCTGTCTCGTCGAGAACGAGGGCAACGGCCGCATGTGCACCACCGTTCCCAAGGTGCACATCGCCGTCACCGGCATCGAGAAGATCGTCGAAAAACTCGAACACGTACCGCCGCTCTATAGCCTGCTGACCCGCTCGGCGACCGGCCAGCCGATCACGACCTACTTCAACATGATCAGCCATCCGCGCCAGGCGGGCGAAAAAGATGGCCCCGAAGAAGTGCACCTGATCCTCGTCGACAACGGCCGCAGCCAGGCTTACGCCGACGAGCAATTGCGCGCCACGCTGCAATGCATCCGTTGCGGCGCCTGCATGAACCACTGCCCGGTGTATGCGCGGATCGGCGGCCATGCCTACGGCACGACGTATCCCGGCCCCATCGGCGCCATCGTCTCGCCGCATATGCTGGGTCTCGACGCAACCTATCCGCTGGCCTTCGCCTCCACGCTGTGCGGAGCCTGTGTCGAAGTCTGTCCGGTGAAGATTCCCATCACCGACATCCTGATCCGTCTGCGCAACGAAGCACAGGCACGGCCCGGCAGCGCGGACGCCTCTTTGCGCGGCAGCGGTGCCGGCCGCAAGTCGTTCACCAGCGCGATATGGAAAAGCTGGTCGCTCGTCTACAGCCGGCTCGGGCTCTATCGCCTGACATCGTGGTTCATCAGTCGCGGCCGTGCCTTGTCTCCCACCGATCAGGGCGCCTGGACGCGCAGCCGTACCCCGCTCACCCCCGCCCCGAAACGCCTGCGCGACCTGTTGCGCGAGCGATGGCGATAGCCAGATCAGCCAGTCACTTTCATCTACCGATAGAAGCGGTCAAACAGGTCTGCACCGACGACCCAGGGCAGTTGCTTGCACCGGGAACGGTAAGCACCCTCGTGCCGACCCATACAACGAACCAGCAATTCGATACAAAATAGAGGAGATTCACCATGCAGCCCTGGCAACAGATATACGATCCCGCAGGCAACCTTTGGCTCTCGTCGCTGATCGCTGCGATACCGATCATTTTCTTTTTTGTTGCCCTGGCTGTTTTTCGAATGAAGGGATATATCGCCAGCACCGTCACCGTTGTCCTGGCGCTGCTGGTGTCGATCTTCTTCTACAACATGCCGGTACAAATGGCGCTGGCATCGGCCGGTTATGGCTTCCTCTTCGGCTTGTGGCCTATCGCCTGGATCATCGTCACCGCGGTGTTTCTGTACAAGGTCACGGTAAAGACCGGACAGTTCGACATCATCCGCTCCTCGGTGATATCCGTGACGGAAGACCAGCGCTTGCAAATGCTGCTGGTCGGATTCTCATTCGGCGCTTTTCTTGAAGGTGCTGCGGGATTCGGCGCCCCTGTGGCAATCACTGCAGCCCTGTTGGTCGGGCTGGGGTTCAACCCGCTCTATGCCGCCGGCCTGTGCCTGATCACCAACACCGCCCCGGTCGCTTTCGGCGCGATGGGCATCCCTATCATCGTGGCAGGCCAAGTCACCGGCATCGATGCCTTCAAGATCGGCGCAATGGCGGGTCGCCAACTGCCATTGCTGTCGATCATCATCCCTTTCTGGGTCATCATGATCATGGACGGCTGGCGCGGTGTGCGCGAGACATGGCCGGCAATCCTGGTGTGCGGTGCAACCTTCGCGGTCACCCAGTTCCTGACGTCCAACTTCATCGGCCCCGAGTTGCCTGACATCACCTCTGCTTTGGTGAGCCTGATATCGCTTACGGTGTTCCTGAAATTCTGGAAACCCAAAAATATATTCCGTTTCCCCGGACAGGAAGTGACGCTGAAGGCGGAAAGCCACTCCTTCGACCAGGTGCTGAAAGCATGGTCGCCCTTTGTCATCCTGACGATCTTCGTGACCGTGTGGTCGCTCAAACCCTTCAAGGCCCTATTCGCCAAGGGAGGAGACCTGGTCTGGACGGTCATCAACACGCCGGTGCCGATGCTCGACAAGCTGGTCATAAAGATGCAGCCCATCGTCAACGCGCCCACTCCCTATCCGGCCGTTTACTCGTTCAATTGGCTGGCAGCCACCGGCACGGCGATATTGCTTTCCGCCATCGTCACCGTGCTGGTTCTGCGCATGAAGCCGGCGGATGCGATCAAGACTTTCGGCAGCACCCTGTACGACTTGAAGTGGCCGATCTTTTCGATCGGCATGGTGCTGGCCTTCGCTTTCATCGCCAACTACTCCGGCCTGTCTGCAACGCTGGCGTTGCTGCTGGCGGGTACAGGTGTGGCCTTCCCGTTCTTCTCGCCCTTCCTGGGATGGATAGGCGTGTTCCTCACCGGATCGGATACGTCATCGAACGCGCTGTTCTGCAACTTGCAGGCCAACACCGCACACCAGATCGGCGTCAGCGACACCCTGATGGTGGCGGCAAATTCGACCGGCGGCGTCACCGGAAAGATGATCTCGCCGCAGTCCATCGCGGTAGCCACTGCAGCGGTGGGCCTGGTGGGACATGAAGGCGATCTGTTCCGCTTCACGCTGAAACACAGCCTGATGCTTGCCGGAATCGTTGGCGTGATCACCACGGTGCAGGCTTATCTGTTACCGTGGATGATCCCATGATCAATAACAGATAACGGTGTCGGCCAAAGAGCCGGCGCCGACAAAGGAGACCATAATGAACAGTATCCGGGAAGTCTATGAATGGGCCGAGCGGGAAATCTGGAATACGCTGACGAAGAAGCTGATGAGCTTCCTCTTCCTGTTCATTATCGACCTCCTTTATCTGCTCACGTATTTCAAGGTCCGCCAGGATATACAAGGCACACTGGCGAGCAACGGCGTCCCCGATGCCACTGCGATTTCCATCATGGCGGACTTGAATTTCGGCCTGAACGTACTGGCCACGCTGACGGTTGTCTCTCTCGTCTGGAATATCCTCCAGATTCTCTACATGCGGCATTTGATCGTGCGTCCGGTCAAGACCATCACCGGCATTTTCGAGGAAATCAGCAAGGGCGAAGGCAACTTCTCGCGCGACCTTCCGCTCACCACCCACGATGAATTCAGGCAGTTGGCCCGGAGTTACAATCTTTTCGCGCACAAGATGCGCCAGATCATCGGCGAGGTGCGCAATGTGAGCGTGTCCATCGCCCGCGATGCGGTCCTCGTCAATGTGAATCTGGATGAAACGGCAACCAACGTGCGCCAACAGGCAACATTGACGGACAGCGTCTTCATTGCCAGCAACGAGTCGACCAAGGCGATCGATGGCGTGTCGCAAAGTACCCAGATCATCGCCAATTCGACCAACGTCAATCTGAAACAGGCGCGCATCTCGTTGAACGAGATGCGGGACATCACCGAAAGGATCAATTCTGTCGGCGAGAAGGTACTGCGCTTCAACCATACCGTCGACGATCTGTGGCATCGCTCCGAAAACGTCAATCAGTTCGCGACGCTGATCCGCAAGGTGGCAGACCAGACCAATCTCCTGGCCCTGAATGCCGCCATCGAGGCAGCACGGGCCGGCGAGGCGGGGCGCGGTTTTGCCGTCGTCGCCGACGAGGTCAGGAAGCTCGCGGAAAGCGTCAACAAGGCAGCTTCCGAAATCACCGGCAACGTTGCCGCCATGTTGTCACAGGTAAGAAACACCCGCACCGAGAACGACGAAATCAATGCAGACGTCCAGCATACGCGTGAAGTGGTGGGACGATCTTCCGTGCAATTCCAGGTCATGGTGGGAGACTTCGAGCGCACAGGCGAACAGCTGCTGCAAATCGCGGCCGCAATGGAGCAGTTATCCGCAACGAATGCCCAGGTGCATGAGAACGTGGTGGCCATACACGAGCTGTCGGCCAATGTCTCCACCCACATGGTGGATTCGGGCAAACGCACGGCGGTGCTGTCCCAGTCGACCGAAGGCATACAGGAGCTGGTTTCGCGTTTCAATATCGGCGCCGGCACTTTCGAAGAAGTCGTCGGGAAGACCCGTTTGTTCCGCGACAAACTCAAGAATACGCTTGGCGAGATGGCCAACTCCGGACTGGACATTTTCGACAGGAACTATATCCCCCTCGGCAAGAGCAGGCCGCAGAAGTATCGGGTGTCCTGGGGCGAAGAATACTCGCGGCGCTGTCAGACGCTGCTGGAAGAGGCATTGAACCTTATTCCAGATTGCATATACGCGGTTGGCGTCAATACGGACGGTTACTTGTCGTCACACAATCTGAAATTCTCCAAACCTCTCACCGGCGACGATGCGGTAGATATCGCCGGCAACCGCTGCAACCGGAAATTCGAAAATCCCGGAGAGCTTCGGGCTGCAAAGAATACAAAGCCGGTGTTGTTGCGCACCTACCTGCGAGACACGGGGGAAGTTCTGTGCGATATCGCCATGCCCATCGAGATCGATGGGCGCCTGTGGGGCAATGTCAGGGTCGGGATCAGTGCCGAATCACTCATAAGCGCGACGTGATATGCGGCTCTTTATCTGCATCAAGCTTGTTTCATATTGCCGATTTCAGCCATGGCAATAGCGTTATATGGGCGATCAGCGGGAGTGCGCCATGCCTGAGCCTTATCTTGACGAAGAGTTGCTTGCCGGACTGCGGGAGTTGGCCGAATCGGCCTTTCCGAAACGCTGCGGGAATTGCGGCCGGGAGTATCGGAGTACCGCCGACTTCCTCGCTGCCACGCGGCCATTGCGGGTCGATTGCAGCGGGTTGAAGCAAAGTCTGGGCGATGATGGCAAGTTGATCGTGGATCTGTTCCGGAACTGCGTCTGCGGTTCCACTTTGCTCGAGAGTTTCTGGAATCGGCGCGATACCAGCGAGGACGGCATCGGGCGCCGCATGCGATTTCAGGATATGGTCGACAAATTGGTCGCAACGGGTCGTACGGCGGGAACGGCGCGAAATGAACTCCTGAAACTGATGCGCGGACAATCGATTGACCTGTTGAATCTTGCAGCACAAAAAAAGACCGGGGATGTGTAGGGATGTACAACGCGCTATCGTCGAATTTTGATTCGCAGGCTTCGTTGATAATTATCGCTTTTGCTGCGGGAAGAGCTACAATTATCAAACCGTGTGGATTCTCGCCGGCAGGTTTGTTCCGCAAACTGAAACGAACAGACATGCGTCGGAACGCCATGTCTATGCCGATCGATCGCTGCTTAGCCTGTCTGGCCCGAATTCTGGTCATTCCAGTTCATTTGCATGACCCCACCCTCCCAATAAACGAACTTGTCTGAAGGAAAAATAAATTGGCAAACATCGGCCTCGTATTAAAACAGGAAATCTCTCGACTGACGCGCAAAGAGTTGCGCAGCGAGACTCAAAGTCTGAAGAAAGCTTCGGTGCAATATCGGGCCGAAATTGCAGCTTTGAAACGTCGCACAGTCGCCCTCGAACAACAGTTGTCGCGCCTCGCAAAAACGATCTCGAATAATGCCGGGGTAAAGGCAGATCCCGAAGTGACAGGCAAGGTACGTTTTACTGCGAAGGGATTTAAATCGTTAAGGCTGCGTCTGGGATTGTCTGCCATGGAAATCGGGACTTTGCTTGATGTATCGGCACCAACGATCTATAACTGGGAGGCTGGCAATTCCAATCCCCGTGCCCGGCAATTGGAAAGGATAGTTGCACTGAGAGGCATGGGTAAACGGGAAATCCGTGCCATACTGCAGAACCTTTCCAAGTAAGCCCCGACAGAACTTCGTGGCACGCAGGTTGGGCCCCTTGGGGCATCACCGGTAGCGGCCGTTAGAACGCATGGGCGCATCCGCCCATGCGACCTTGCATTGATACTGGATATTTTTGAGGAGTTGATTTTGCCTGACAAATCGGACGAAGAAAGATACATTCAGCACAAGGAACGAACCGAAAGAACTTTGAAAAAAGTGGTCATATTTGCTGCAGCAGTCTTTGCAGTCATTATTATTGGCGCATTTTTCGTTTGAACCTGCCCGAATTCGTATCGAATCGGCTCCGCCAGAGGATTCGATGCGACAACTGCACATACCGCAACCTATCCGAATCATTTCGGCTTGAGTTTCATGGCACATTTCACAATTATTGCTAAAGGCTAGAGGCTGGATGCGATCGTGGCTATCGTCACAGACAAAGCAGCCAGCCAGCCGAGCTCGCTGATATATCTGGTGTCATCCGATGAAAGCTTTTCATTGTTGTGCACTTTTGAATTCAGCTTTTCCAATTCCGCATGCAACTCTTTCAGCTTGCCTTCCTGAATCTGCAATTCTTCCCGTTTTAATTGTTGTGCTTCCTGCAGCTTGGTTACTTCCGATTTTTGTGTCATGACTGTTCCCTTTCGTCTAGATATTGCCGGATTTGTTTGCTCTGTTCTGCCAATCGGGGCACGCAAGATTTCGCCGGCTTCCGGTACGGATAGAACTTCCCGGAGCCATATGTCTCCTTGGACATCAAGCCCGCCATTGATACCGGATCAGGTATCGACGCAGCAAAAGTTTACCTATTCATTAACGAAAATTCAGTGCGGAACCCAACATAGGAAAACCACCCAGGCCGTTGCAGCACAATAAGCGGGCGGGACAGCCAGAAGGCAATCGGCATGCACGCACATACCCGCCATCCTCCATTCAACCTTGCCAAGGCTGGTTGCATGGCGACGTACAGCCGCGATCAGGCAAAGCGTTGCTGCAGATACCTGATGATATCGTCGGATTCATACATCCACTGAACATTGCCCTGGGCATCAGCGATCCGCAGGCAAGGCGTCTGGATTTTTCCGCCTCCCTTCATCAGATCGGCGCGGATGGCCGGGTCATGTTGCGCATCGCGCAATTCGATCGGCAACGACAACCTTGCCATTTCCTTGCGCACTTTGATGCAGAACGGGCAGGTCTTGAAATGGTAAAGCGCCAGGCTGGCGCACTCCTTGTCGATCTTCTGTTGCGCGTCACCCGCGCGCACGATCCCTTTGGGCATGGAAAGTTTCGCCCATAGCAGCATGAAAGGATTCAACACCAGCCGCAGGGCTCTGAAAAACATTTTCATCATCTCTTTTCCTTGAATATTCCGATGTTCCAAGTGCCGGACCACGGCAAATGAACGGAAATGATTTTACTGAATCCGCGGCTGCGTGCGGGGTGTACATGTCCCCGTTTTTCATGTGGTCTATGGACCGCCAGGATGCCATTATCAGTTGTGGGTCGGGTTAGCGTAGCGTAACCCGACATGATGAGACAGGAGCGGTGGCAACGTCGGGTTACGCTACGCTAACCCGACCTACGGAATCTCGATTTTTGTATGGCCTATGGGGCACTAGGATACGATTACCAGTTGCGGCTCTTCATATAGCGACTTGATCACGACCTTGCGAATCTCCGGCCGGTCCGGGATCTGGAACAACACCGGCGTCAGCATCTCCTCGAAGATTCCCCTCAGACTGCGAGCACCCACTTTGTACTCAAACGCCATTTCGGCGATCTGCAGAAAGGCCGCGTGCTCGATTTCCAGTTCGACACCCTCTTCCCTGAGCGTTTCGCGAAACTGGTTATAGATCGAATTGCGCGGCTCGATCATGATGCGCACCAGCAGCTCCTTGGACAGATTCTGAAGATTGGCAATGACAGGCAGTCGTCCGGCGAATTCGGGGATCAGTCCGAACGTGAACAGATCGTTCGGCTTTACGCGCGAATTCAATCGGTCGAGGACTTTCTGGTTGTCGCTGCCGTCGACGGAAATGAATCCGAACGCGTGGCTCGTTGCAGTGATGCTCTCCAGGCCGACGAACGCGCCCGCGCAAATGAAAAGAATATTCGTCGTATCGAGCGTCTGCGTGCTTCCCAGTCTGACCGAGGCCCCTTCCATGATCTTCAAAAGCGCGTGCTGCACCCGCTCCCCCGAGGTGCCGCGTTGCTCCCCTTCGGAAGTCTTCAGCTTGTCGATCTCGTCGATAAAGACGATCCCTCGCTGGGCCATGGCGATATCCCCCTCCGCCTTTTCCAGCAGGCGCTGCAGCAAGGCTTCGATCTCTTCGTTGACGTATTTGGATTGTGCCAGCGAAGTGGCATTGGCCGTGACGAAAGGCACCCGTGCGATGCGGGACAGGGTTTCGCAAAGCAGAGTCTTGCCGGTACCGGTCGGCCCGATCAGCAGGATATTGCTCTTGGCGATCTCAACGCCTCCGAGTTGCCGTTTGCCGAACCTGCGGTTATGCGAATACAAGGCCACGGACAGTACCTTCTTGGCATCTTCCTGACCGACGACGTACTGGTTCAGATAATCGGCAATGGCACTGGGGGTCAGTTTCCTTGCTGTCGCTTGCTGCCCGTTTGAATCATCCATACCATTCTTCCTCTTCGATCTGGCGCAAACTTCATCGCGATGTCCTGGCACTCTACCCTGATGCCCGACTTGTCAGCAAATCCTGAAGCCTGCCCCAGGCTTCCGTATTCGCTGTGCTGCCGGGAAGCTCTTCGGTGGTAAAACTCGCAGCATATGCGAATTCAAGCCCGGACAACGGTTCTTGCGCTGTTCCCAGTTTTTCCAGCACGGTCACATCTGCTTCCGAAGCATCATTGCGCCGCTGCTGGATGCGTTCACGTAACGTGCGATCTTGCGCCTGTAATGTGGCAATGGCGAATGGCACCGACAAATTTTGTGCGAGCCGACGGAACATCTCGCGTTCCTCCTGTTTGAGGAAAGCCGCATCCACGATCACGGGGAATCCCGCATCCAATAATTCGTTTGCCAGTTCGCGCAAGTGCGCGTAGGTTTTCAGGGTCGCCTCGGGACCGTAGATACCTCCGGCACGCGGGCCGCTGCTTTCGAGCGCATTCAGACCAAAAAAACGCTTGCGTTCGACATCCGAACGAATGCGTATGGCCCCCATCTGCTGCAGTGCAAACTGGGAGAACGTGGTCTTGCCCGAACCGGGCAGGCCGTGCGTGATGATCAACACGGGACGGTGCCGGTCCAGGAATTGCCGCCCCAGCGCCAGATAACTGCGACACATCGCCAACTCATCCGATCTTGCGCGTCTGGATATTCCGCTTTGGCCGGCCCGAATGGCACAAACCTTGGCGCGCACGGTCGAGCGATAGGCAAGATAGAAGTGCAGCACGCCGGCGCCCGCGTAATCGCCGCTAGCCTCCAGACACGCATTCAGCAGACGCCATGCATATTCGGGATGGCCTCGGTGCAAAAGATCCATCACCGTGAATGAGATCTCATCCATCACGTCTATCCAGCGCAAGGAGGGATTGAACTCGATACAGTCAAATAGAAAGGGAATATCTCCGTCAAGCACGATGTTGCCCAGATGCAGGTCGCCATGGCATTCGCGCACAAAACCCAGTGTGCGGCGTTGCTCAAACCTTTCTTTGCATGCGGCGAACTCGGCATCGGTGGCGGCATCCAGCTCGGCGATAACCGCCCTGTCCGGCGCTTCTGTCAGGTACTCGCGCAGCTGCTCAAAGTTTTGCCTCGCTGCCGCACCGATCGATGCGGCGGTCCCGAACCCCGAACCCGCATCCGCTGTGGGCAGGCCGGCATGAAAACGGGCGATGACGGCGGCAAGATTGTCGATGTGCAGCAGTGTCACCCTGCCACGCACCAGCAAGCCGTCCATCAGGTTTTCGGGGGCAAAGCGACGCATCCTGACGGCATATTCGATCGCGGGTTGCGTACCGAGCTCCGGGTTGTCCGGGCTGCCCCCGACAGGAATGGTGTCCAGATAGATATCCGGTGCGGTGCGCCGGTTGAGCCTGATCTCTTCGTCGCAGCAAAACCGCCGCAATTCCAGTGTCGAGTAATCCAGAAATCCGAGATCGAGCGCCTTCTTGATCTTGTATGCAAAACTCCCAACCAGCAGCACCCATGAGATATGCGTCTCGATCAGTTGAACGGATGACGGGGTCGTTGGATAGCGGCTCGGATCGCGCAGTGCGGCGATGAGCTTTTGCTGGATCGTGTAACTGCTTTGGGGAGCGCTCATGGATTTTGCATTCCATCGAAACTGCCGGGACCGATACGCTCATCTTACCAAAGGCAATCTCCCCCAAGCAGATAACGTTGCCTGTCCCGTTGCTGCCGGAACAGGCTCTATCTGTTCAGTTCAAACAGCGCGATGGACTCCACGTGCGAAGTCTGCGGGAACATGTTCATCACGCCGGCCGCTTTCAGCGTGTAGCCCTTTGCATGCACCAGCACCTCGGCATCGCGCGCCAGCGTAGAGGGACTGCAGGAGACATACACAATGCGTTGGGGCGCGATCTCCGGCGTGATGGACCTCATGAGCTCGATGGCGCCGTCGCGCGGGGGATCGACCAGCCATTTATCAAAATGCCCCAGTTTGGCCAGTGCAGTTTCATCCATCTCGAACAGGTTCATCGCACGATATTCCACCCCCACCCCACCCCTCCCCCGGAGGGAGAGGGAGTTTTTATCGAGGCCGTTGTATTCGGCGTTTTGTCTGGCGCGTTTCACCAGTGCGTCGCTGCCTTCGATGCCCAGCACTTGCGCGCCGCTTCTGGCGATGGGCAAAGTGAAGTTGCCCAAACCGCAGAAGAAGTCGGCGATGCATTCATCCGTTTGCGGCTTCAACAAACGCATGGCACGGCTGACCATCAAACGATTCATGTCGCTATTCACCTGGGTGAATTCGGTCGGCGCGAACGGCATGGTGATCGCGAATTCAGGCAGGCTGTAACTCAACTGGGGTGCATCCAGCGGGTAGAACGGCACGACGGTTTCCGGCCCCTTGGTCTGCGTCCAGAACTGCACATGGTGCGTATCGGCGAATTCCCTGATCAGGGCTTCATCCGACGGCGTGAGCGCGGCGAGGATGCGCAGTACCAGCACATCCACATGCTCGCCCACGGCCACTTCGATCTGGGGAAGGATGTCGCGCGCAGTGAATTTCTCATTCAGCTCGCCCAGCAGCGGCAGCAGGCCGGCGATCTTGGGCGTCAGTATCTCGCAATGCTGCATGTCCGCCACGTATTTTCCGTTCTGCTCGCGGAAGCCCACCAGCGTCTTGTTCTTTTTCAGCACATGGCGCACCGACAACCGAGCGCGCTGGCGATAGGCCCAGGCTTGTCCGTAGATCGGCGGCAAGACGACTTCGGGCTTGACCTTGCCGATGCGCTGCAGATTGTCCTCCAGCACGCGCTGCTTGATGGCCACCTGTGCACGCGGTTCCAGATGCTGCATGGAACAGCCGCCGCAGACGCCGAAGACCGGACACTTCGGCTGCACGCGCATGAACGACTGCTTAAGGATCTGCTCGACCTTCGCCTGCTCATAGTTGTTCTTTTTTCGGTACGAGGAATAGGTCACGCGCTCGCCGGTCAGCGCACCCTCGATGAAGATGACCTTGCCGTCGGCATGCGCGATGCCGCGACCTTCGTGGTCGATGGATTCAATGATGACGGGGTTCATGCGGATTTCTTTTCAGGCCATTGCGCGAGGAATTCTTTCCAGTGCGCTTCATCGGATTTGCCAAGTGTGGCACGGATCAGTTCGCATTCCTTTTCGTAACGTGCCCTGGTGAATTGCCCGCGCATCAGCTGGAAGCGCGCGAACACCAGGTACGTATTCACCACATCGGTCTCACAGTAGTTGCGTATCTCGGCCAGCTTGCCTTGCTGATATGCCTCCCATACCTTGCTGCCGTCCATCCCCAGCTTGCCGGGAAAACCGATCAGCTTCGCCAGTTCATCCAGCGGCGCATTGGCACGTCCGGTGTACATCGCCAGCAAGTCCATCAGGTCGAGATGGCGCGAGTGGTAGCGGCTGATGTAGTTGTTCCACTTGAAGTCCTTGTCGTCCTCGCCCTGATCCCAGTAGCGCGGAGACTGGATGCCGTGGATCAGCCCGCGATAGTGCAGCACCGGCAGGTCGAAACCGCTGCCGTTCCATGAAATGATCTGCGGGGTGTATTTTTCGATTCCGTCGAAGAAACGCTGGATGATGCTGCCTTCGTCCTCGTCCATCTCGCCCAGCGTCCACACTTTGAAGTTGTCGCCTTCGCGCAGGACGCAGGAGATAGCCGCGACGCGCTGCAGGTGATGCGGCAGGAAATCGCTGCCCGTCTTCTGGCGGCGCATCTGGAACGCCATCTCCGCCACTTCGGCGTCGTTCACCGCACTGTCGAGCTCATACAGGGCACGCAGCCCGGCGATGTCGGGAATGGTTTCGATGTCGAAAACTAAAGTCGGGTTCATGGTGAGGATGTCAATTGCGGACGGGCTGCGATTTTAGCAAACCCTGACCGTTATCCGCCCGTGAATTAGCCGGACACGGATCCGGCTACTTGTATTTGCGGATCAACCCCACCAGGACGCCGAATATCTCCAGTGTGCCCTGCGGGCGTATCACCGGAAACGCCGGGTTGGCCGGACGCAGGATATATTGGCCGCGTTCCTTGTCCAGCGTCTTCAGCGTGAACTCGTTATCCACGATGGCCACCACGATATCGCCGATATTGGCGAGGTTGCGTTTTTCCACCACGGCGATGTCACCCTCGCGGATACCCGCGTCGATCATCGAATCGCCTTTCACAGGGATCATCGTGGTCGTGGAAGGCTTGTCGATCAGCATCTCGTCGATGACGAAGTAGTCGCCCTGCGTCTCGCTCACCGCGACGGGCATGCCGGCCTGCACGGCGGATTCGGCAAAAGGCCGGGCGAAGAACTGGCGGCTGGGTATCCACATCCCGTCCGGCGTGCGCTCGACGAATCCGGCCTTCTCCAACCGGTCCAGGATAGCTTTCACCCAGGACTTGGAGGCGATGCCGAACACCTCGCACAGCGCCGCATAGGAAGGTATGCTCTTCCAGGACGCGTAGTAATCCTGCAGCTTGGCCAGATACTCGGCATCCCTGGCACTGGGGTCGGAATCACTCATGATGTCTCCTCTACAGAACGAACGTTCTTGCATCCTAAAGAACGAGCGTTCTGCTGTCAATACGCAAGGCATAAAAGAGTGCGGCAGAGAATCGGGCGAGGCCCTTGTCGCACCCTTGCTAGAATGCCGCCCCTATCCACGGAGACACACTCTTGAAAAAGATCAAGCGCCTGTTGCTCGCACCGCTTACATGGCTCGCCGCGATCGTTTTTCTGATAGAGGAAGCGATCTGGGACTGGACGGCGGCATTCATGGCCAGACTGGGCGCGATGCTTCTGGTTCGAGCCATCGAGAAGCGCATCGCCACGCTGCACCCTGGCTGGGCGCTGGTCACTTTCCTGCTGCCCAGCCTGATCCTGATACCCGCCAAACTCATCGGCCTGCATGCCATCGCCGCCGGACACTGGCTCATCGGCAGCACCGTGTTCGTGCTGGCGAAGCTGATGGGCATGGCGCTGTTCTCGCGCATCTTCAACCTCACGCGTCCGGCGTTGATGCAACTCGGCTGGTTCGCGCGCCTGTATGCTTTCGTGATGTATTACCGCAACCGCATCCACGCCTATCTGGATAACTGGGCGGCCTATCAACGCATCAAGCAGCGCATCCTCATGCTTGTCGATGCCTTCAAAGCACGCTTCAGCCGTAAAAATTGAAGGAACTCATGGTCTTTTCGTCCTTGACGCGCAGCCCCGGATAGCAAAGAATCGCCGCGGCGCTGCCCGGACTCGATTGCAAACTATCTTGTGGAGAGATCATGAACAGAAACTTCGTCGCAATCCTTGGCTTGATGACCGGTTTACTGACTGTTGCGGCTTACGCTGCGCCCGGCGAGTATTGGGAGGTCACCAGCAAGATGGAAATGCCGGGCATGCCTTTTGCCATGCCCGCAACCACAACCAAGGTGTGCATTCCCAAAGGCGCCGAAAACAATCCCGAAAAAACTTCCGGCGACAAGAGCTGCAAGATGACCGACGTCAAGACCGTCGGCAACAAGACCACCTGGAAAGCACGCTGCGACCGCGACGGCGAAGTGATGACCGGCGTCGGAGAACAAACCACCACGGCCAACGGCTACGACGGCAAGATGCAATTTTCGGGCAAATCTCACGGCCAGGACATGAACATGAATATGGCGTTCAGCGGCAAGCGTATCGGCGGCAGTTGCGATTCGGAAGAAGCGGTCAAGAAAGCGAAGGAAGACGCCAGCAAACTGAATGCTCAAATGTGCGATACCTCCCGTTACCACAATACCGCTGAATGGATCAGCGGCTCCGGACTCATCCTGCAGGAAGGCTCTCCTTGCGCCAATCAACGCAAGCAGTTATGCGAACTGGTACGCAGGGACACACCCAAAGACGCGGACGCCTACAACGCTCTGATCACAAACGACCAGATGACCGGCAACATGCTCTCCATCGCAAAGGAGTGCAAATTGGACATGGCTGCCACTACCAAGTCGATCTGCAAGACGATCAATGGCGAAAACTACAACCGGCTCTCTGCACATTGTCCTGCTCAGGCCAAGGCCTATCGCGAAGTTCAACGCCGCAAGGATTGCGAGGGACGCAGTTACACCGCAGAGACGCGCGCCGCGGACATTAGAAAATGCCTGAGCGGCAAGAGCGACTCCCCGGATGACAGCGCATCGGGCGACGCTGCGGCAGCGCAGAAATCCAGCGATTCCTCCGGCAGCAATACCGCTTCCGATGTACTGGAGGCTGCCAAGAAGCTGAAAAGCAAATTCGGTTTCTAGGTGCGCAAGGTTCTTTTCATCGGGCTGTGGCTGCTGGCCAATACTGCATGGGCAGCATCGCAGTCCGATCCGTTCCCCGAAGTCGCCTCTGCCTATCTGGTCGAACTGAACGGCAAACCGATCTGGGCCAGGCATCCCGACCTGCGCCTTCCACTCGCCAGCCTGACCAAACTTATGACCGTGCTGCTGGTGCTGGAGCAGACGCGGCCTGATGACATCGTGACCGTCACTCCGTTAGCCATCCGCGAAACCGGCTCCCGCATGGGGCTCAAGAGCGGCGAACGTTTTCACGTACGGGATCTGCTCGCAGCCGCGCTCATCCCGTCGGCCAACGATGCCTGCCATGCGCTGGCCGATCATGTCGACGGCAACGAATCCAGGTTCGTTGCGCGCATGAACCATCGCGCCCGCGTGCTCGGCATGCGGAATACGCATTTCATCAATGCCTGCGGACACGATAAACCGGGGCATTATTCCAGTGCGGCAGATCTTTCCATTCTGGCGCACGCATTGCTTGAACACCCGCCTCTGCTTGACGCGACCTCGCAAAAGAAGATGCAGATCGCCACGCTGGACGGCCAGCGCAGCTACATGCTTGAGAACAAGAATGCACTGATAGGCCGCTATGAAGGTGCGGTCGGCCTCAAGACCGGGTTCACGCCGAACGCCGGAAAGTGCCTGGTCGCCTATGCCAAACGCGGCGATAACACCGTGCTGCTGATCATGCTGCACGGGCATGACCGCTGGTGGGACGCGGTTGATGTACTCGATCTGGCCTTCGACCATGCACGCGATACGCCCTGAATCCCAGACCAGAGTGCTGATGTGGCTGACGCTGGCGGCGTGTATCGGCTATGCGAATGTACTCGGCGGTGCATTCCAGTTCGACGACTACAACGTCATCGTCAACGAACCGCACGTCCATACCTGGGCTGGCTGGCTCGGCGGTCTTGGCAGCGGCATACGCCCGCTGCTCAAATTCAGCTACACCCAGAACTGGACGATGGGCACGGGCGAGGCCGGTTTCCATCTCGCCAACCTCCTGATCCATTTGGCTGACACTTACCTGGTATACCGACTTGCGCAGGCATACATCCGCCAACAATGGCAGCGCGACAGCCTGCGGCAGGCTCCGCTGTTCGCCGCGCTGCTGTTCGCAGTACATCCGGTCAACACAGAAGCCGTGAGTTACATCAGCGGCCGCTCCGCCTCGCTGATGACACTGTTCTATCTGACCGCATTGCTCAGCTACGTGACCGGGCGCACCCGTGACAGCAAAATCCATTTGTATGTCGTGACCCCTCTCCTGTTCATCCTGGCACTCGGCGTCAAGGAGACGGCGATCACTTTTCCTTTCGCACTCCTGGTCTGGGAAATGGCTTGCGGCGGAAGATGGCAGATCGCGATCAAACCGCAATGGCCGGTGTGGGCGGTGTCGGTTTGCGCAGTGCTGTTCTTCATATCCAGCGACAGTTACTTCGCCCAGATGCAGCGCAGCGCCGCGTTCAACGGCCTGCATGGCAATATCGCCACACAGATCTCAGGTTTCGCCTATCTGTTGAGGCAATGGGTGCTGCCGCTGTGGCTGAACATCGATCCCGACCTTCCGCTGCGCACCGGTTTCTCCGGCGCGCTATTGCCGCTCTTCTTTTTCATCGCGGCTTTTGTGGTGATGCTGGTCTTCTGGCGCAGGCGCCCCTGGCTCGGCTTCGCCCTTGCATGGGTGATGTTGCAGCTGATACCGCTTTACCTGTTCTTGCCGCGCCTCGACATCGCCAACGAACGCCAGATGTATCTGGCGGGGTGGCCGTTGTTTCTCGCCATGAGCATCGAACTCACGCTGTGGTTGAACGCAGCGACATTGCGCTTGGTTGCTGCCGCTCTGCTGCTTTCCCTCGTCAGCCTCACCGTACTGCGCAATCAGGTCTACGCCAACGAGATCAGCTTATGGGAAGACACCGTGACAAAGTCGCCCGACAAGGCGCGCGTGCACAACAACCTGGGCCACTCGTATCTGCTCTCCAACAGGAATGATGAAGCGCGGCGTGAATTCACCATTGCACTGCAGCTTGATCCGCAACTCTACCAAGCGCGCTACAACCTGCTTCAGCTGGAGGATGAAAATGAAGAGCGCGGGAGAACATCCCGGCCCTGAATCTTCCGGCTAACCTGACGACAGGATGCGGACTTTCTGCATGGCCACGGCTGAAGCGGCGGTACGGGTTTCAACACCGAGTTTCTCGAATACGTGCTCCAGGTGTTTGTTGACCGTCCGGTGACTGCTTTCCAGGATGTCGCCTATATCGCGATTGGTCTTGCCATGTATGACCCAATAAAGCACCTCGGCTTCACGGGTAGTCAAACTAAAAGTCGAAACAAGTGCCTCGATAACAGAAGCATGACTTTCTTCCCTGAGTACGATCAGCAACTCTCCATCGTGCCCTTGGCTACCGAGGGGCTGAAGACTGGCGAGCAGCCTTCTGGAGTCCTTGACCACGACTATCGGAGGTTCACTGCCATCCAGGACTGCCTGTTGCGCTTTCTTTATCCAGGGCAACAGATACGGCTGCGCATGTTCGTTATCGACGTCGAAATATTCCAGGAGCAGTTTGCGCGCCCTGGGCGTCTGCCAGATCATGCGGCCATCGGTCTCGCGCACGACAACGGTAGCCTGTCCGTAATCATCCAGCACGGTGCGGGCCTGTTTTATCTGGCGGGCATTTTGCATGTGTGCGGCAATACGAACCAGCACCTCCCGCGGCTTGATGGGCTTGGTGACGTAGTCGGCACCGCCGCTGGCGAAGGCCGCCACCACATGTTCGGTTTCAGTGAGCCCTGTCATGAAGACGATGGGGATATGCTGGGTGGCAAAGTCGGTCTTCATTCTTTGCGCCACTTCAAAACCATCCATGCCCGGCATGAGCGCATCCAGAAGGATCACGTCGGGTCCGCTCGTGCGCGCCCGCTGCAAGGCATCTTCGCCATTGGTGGCAACGAGGACCGTATAGCCTGCCTCTTCCAGCGCATCGTGGAGCAATGAAAGATTTTCCGGTACGTCATCCACGATCAGGACGACATCCCTGCTTACACGGTCAAGATGTCCCATCATTGCCCTCCAGTCCCTGGCGCAAGATTTCCTGCATGGTGTTGAACTGGAACTGATTTGCCAGTTGGCGCATCCTGTCGACAAATTCTCTGAAAATGGAATCGATCTTCTCGATCTCTTCCAGTTTGTTCAGTATCCCCCGTACATAACCGAGCTCGATCTGTTCGTTCAGGCCGCGCAAGTGTTCTCCGGGAGGATACGGTGCCTGCTTCGGGGCGGAAGAAACGCCCACGAGAGCGGGTACCTCGACGGTCTCCCATTCCAGATCGAGATGCCGTCCAATCCAGTCTATCAGCTCATTCACGCTGACCGGCTTGGTGATGAAGTCCCCGGACGATATCCCCACATCATTGTCCGCATTCTTTTCAAAGACGTTGGCCGAAATGATCGCGATCTTGCTGTCGATGAATCCGGCTTCACGGATACGCCGTATGGTCTCCCAGCCGTTCATTCCCGGCATGGCGATATCCATGAATATCAGATGGGGACAGAAGCTGGGAACCAGATCCAGGCATTCCTGGCCGGAGGCGACCTGGACCAGGTAAAACCCGAGAGGCTCCAGTATGCTGACCAGCAGGTCCCGATCCGTTTTCTCATTGTCTACGATCATGATGCGACGGCGTGCGCCTACATAGCCGATATACTGGATCCTGAAACCGCTCTGGACAGCCTGAACCGATTGGATGTGCGGCAGGAAAAGCCGTATCCGGAAGCAACAGCCTTTCCCCGGCGAGCTTTCCACGGTCAGCTCGCCGCCCATCAGGTCCGTGAGCATTTTTGCGATGGTAAGCCCGAGCCCTGTGCCCCCTGTGGAGCCGATATAGTTTGCGCTGCCTCGTGCAAACGGCTCGAAGATGCGCTCCATCTCTTCCGGCGCAATCCCCGGCCCCGTGTCCTCGATCTCGAATGTGGCCATATCGCTCTGGAATTTGAGATTGCAGATCACGCCGCCGCGAGTGGTGAACTTCACGGCGTTGCCCAGTATATTGATAAGGATCTGACGCAGCCTGCTCGCATCCGCCCGCACCAGAATCGGCAGATCGCCCGTGGTCCGGTAGCCGAAATCGATGCCCTTGTTGTGCGCCTGAAGTTCGAACATGTCCACGATCTGTTGTACGAAATCGGGAAAACACAGGGGTTTGATGTCCAGTTTCACTTTTCCTCCTTCAATCCGCGCGATGTCCAGCGTGCCTTCGATCAGCGACAACAGGTGATCGCCGCTTCTGCGGATCACGCTGACTGCCTGTCTGCGATTGGCAGGAATGGCCTCGTCGCCATCGAGAATCTGGGCATAGCCGAGTATGCTATTCAGCGGGGTACGCAGTTCATGGCTGATCGCCATGATGTAGCGGCTCTTGGCCTGGTTTGCATGATCGGCGGTCAACTTCGCCTGCTGCAGAAGCTGGTCCGTACGATGATGGGAGTCGATCTCCTGCAGCAGGAGTTGCGTCTGATGGTTGGCCTCTTCCTGGGCAACCCGCCGGCTTTTGTTGGCAAGTACCATCCACCAGGCGATGACGCCGGATACCAAGAGCAGGCCTGCCGCGAGCCGGAGAAAAATGTCCTGCAAATGATGCAGCAGAACGGCATCGCCTTCGTTCAGGGTCAGGCTTTCCTGGTAGTAGACCAGGCCGATCAGCAATCCGAGCAGCGAGATGAATCCGGCCATCAACAACATATACTGGCCGAGTCCGGCTTCCAGATAGGGCTTTAATGAGGCGGGCAAGAATCGCCCCAGGAAGGCGGCCCATTGCTCCGTCAGGCGGGCCTGGGGTTTACAGAGGTCATGGCAGCGTGCATCCAGGGTACAACACAGGGAGCAGATGCTTCCCTGATATGCCGGGCAATTGGACATATCCTCCGCCTCGAAATCCGTGCCGCAGATGCAGCATGTATGCGCTGTTGCACCGGGAGCGGCGCTGAGAGGTTGGGGATGGCGGGCAATATAATAACGGCCTCCGGTGAGCCATGCGAACAGCGGCGACAAAACGAGCGGCAAGCCGAGCGAGATGAAGATGGCGAAAGGCTGCGCTGCCTGGCCGAACACTCCCAGATAGACCGATATCGACAATGCGGATGCAATGCCCATCGTACCGAAGCCTACGGGATTGATATCGTAAAGATAGGCGCGGCGAAATTCGATACCCCGAGGGGATAATCCAAGCGGCTTGTTGATCACCAGATCCGCAACTACGGACATCATCCATGCCACCGCCACGTTGGAGTAAAGACCCAGAACCCGGCCCATCACCTGCAGCAGGTCAAGTTCCATCAGCATGAGCGCGATCAGCGTATTGAAGACGACCCAGACTACGCGTCCCGGGTGGCTGTGGGTAAGGCGGGAAAAGAAATTGGACCAGGCCAGAGAACCGGCATAGGCATTGGTGACATTGATCTTCAATTGCGAAACGATCACGAACGTCGCCGTCGCGGCGACCGCCCAGCCTATATCGGGAAACACATAATTACTGTAGGCCGCGAGATACATCTGAGTCGGATTCACCGCCAGCGCTTCCGGAAAGCCATGCTGGATGGCAAGAAATGCCAGCAGGGCTCCACCCAGCATTTTGACCACGCTCAGCACCAGCCATCCCGTTCCTCCGACCAGCACACCGATCAACCAGCGGCGACGGTTCATCGAGGTGGGTTCCGGCATGAAGCGGAGGTAATCCGCCTGCTCTCCCATCTGGGCGATGATTGCCATGGCGACGGTGACGGCCGCACTGAAAAGGCGAATATCAAAGTCGATCCCATTGTGACCGCCATAACCGAAAAATCCGGCAAAATCCTGCGGCCTGTATACCAGCAGAAACAGGTAGGGCAGGCACAACATGATCAGCCAGATCGGCTGGGTCAGGGTTTGCAGGCGACTGATCGCCGTAATGCCTCTGGTCACAAGGGGGATCACCACGATGGCACAGATCAGGTAGCCCCAGACCATCGGAATATTGAAGGCGAGCTTGAGGGCGGAGGCCATGATGGCCGCTTCGAGCGCGAAAAAAATAAAAGTGAATGCGGCATAAATGAGTGAAGTGATCGTGGAACCTAGGTATCCGAAGCCGGAGCCGCGAGTCAGGAGATCCATATCAAGACCATAAAGAGCCGAGTAGCGACTCAGAGGCAGGCTTACCAGAAAGATGATCAGTCCGGTCGCAAAAATGGCCAGTGCCGCATTGACGAACCCGTAGTCGACAAGAAGCGTGGCCCCGATCGCCTCGAGCACCAGGAATGAGGCAGAGCTGAATGCGGTGTTGGCAACCTGCCACTCCGGCCACTTGCGGGAACTGCGGGGGGTGAAGCGCAACGCATAGTCTTCCAGCGTCTCATTGGATACCCAGGTGTTGTAGTCTCTGCGCACCTTGAACACATTCTGAACGGCACCATCTTTGCCGACCTGACTGTCGCTGTTCGCATTCATTCAATTTCGCATGTCATTGAATGCGGCAAATGTTCCTGCCTGCTCACAACATGCCCTCCTGCCGGATAAAGCCGATGATTTCCCCGAGCCCGGTTCCGATCTTCATGTTCGAGAAAATGAAAGGCCGTTTGCCGCGCATTCTGCCCGCGTCCCGATCCATGACTTCCAGCGATGCCCCCACCATCGGTGCCAGGTCGATCTTGTTGATCACCAGCAGATCCGATTTGGTGATTCCCGGACCGCCCTTGCGCGGGATCTTTTCACCGGCGGCGACATCGATGACGTAGATCGTGAGGTCGGACAGTTCTGGGCTGAAGGTGGCGGCAAGATTGTCGCCACCGCTTTCCACAAAGATGATATCCAGGCCGGGAAAGCGTTTGTTGAGGCGATCCACGGCTTCCAGATTGATGCTCGCATCCTCGCGGATGGCAGTGTGCGGACAGCCGCCGGTCTCGACCCCGATGATGCGATCCGGCGTAAGCGCTTCGTTGCGCACCAGGAACTGCGCATCTTCTTCCGTATAGATGTCGTTGGTGATGACGGCAATGTTGTAGGTGTCGCGCAAGGCAAGACACAGGGCGAGGGTCAGGGCCGTCTTGCCGGAACCGACCGGTCCGCCGATACCGACGCGCAAGGGTTGTAGTCGCTGGGTCATGATCTGAATAATCGCGTGTATTGGGTTTCGTGACGGCTGCTGGCGATGGAAAACGCCGGCAGGTAATTGCAGGCAAGCTCGATCGGCGTCTGCTGCGCCTCGACCGCAAGCAGGTGCAGGCGACGCCCCAACTGGAGCAGCAGACGCTGCCCCGCCGTTTGTCCGAACGGCACCGCTTTGACTGCCGCCATGACTTGATTCTCGGCCCATGCCCACAGATAGCCGGAAACAGCGTCCCCGACCGGGATGGACCAGGCCGCCGCCGCGCAACTCCAGGCGAGCGGAAAGCTGGGGGCGGTAAAGGCAGCAAGGTGACGCGTCGGAAAATCTCCGAGGTCTACAAGCAGACGCGACAGCGAATATCCCATTTGCAGGGTCTCGGCACGCAATTCGGCGGTTTCGCGGCTGGCAACGAAATCCGCATCCAGTTCGGCGAGCAGGTGCATGTCTTCTCCTCGCCACGACGCGATCATATGCGTCAGGTAAACCGCCTCGAATCGCCCGCTGCCGAAATCGAGGCAGTCGCCGATCCAGGCCAGGGCCGAAGCTTCGCTATTCACGGAAGCCGTCTCCACCGCCCATTCCAGTCCCTGCGAGTAGGTATAGGCGCCGACCGGCAAGGTCGGGCTGGCAAGCTGCAGCAGGCGTATCAATGCGGCACTCATGACGCACGTTGCTTCAGGATCATATCGTGGATGCGCGCGCCCCTTCCCTCGCCGTCGGCGCTGTGCCCATGGGCATGGCCGCCGTGACCGCCATAGGCGCCGCTCTCCGGCTCGAAGGGGGCCAGCGTCTCGACGACATCGAGCCCCAGGCCGCTGACCATCTCTCCCAGGACGTGATCTTTTGCGAAGCGCAGCAGACCCGGTTGCAATTGCACCGCAACATGCCGGTTTCCAAGGTGATAAGCTGCCCTGGCGAGCGCCAATGCGTTGTCGCTACGAACTTCCATCACCGATTCGAGTGCCGCCATGATCAGGACGATGCGGCCGTCATCCGCCTGCAGGAGATCCCCGCCGCGCAGCACGGTGCCGCGCTCCAGAAACAGTCCCCCCTCCTCCCCGCTCTCAAGCCGAGTACGCAACCGGCTCTTGCAGCGCAACTCGAAAGGCAGCACCAGATGCTCTGTCGCCACGGCACCCTCCAACGCTTTTTTTTCTATGAGCAACATGGCTAGAACAGAAAATATCTCTGGGCCATCGGCAGGATGCTTGCCGGTTCGCACACCAGCAACTCCCCGTCGGCACGCACGGCATAGGTTTCGGTGTCCACATCGATGTGCGGCATGGCGCTGTTGTGCAGCATGTCCAGCTTGCTCACCTTGCGGGTGTTCTTTACCGCGACCAATGTCTTTGCGAGGCCCAATGCCCTGACCGCCTCGTTTTCCAGTGCCGCCGCGGAAACGAAAGTGAAGGATTTTTTCAGGGCGGAACCGAAGCTGCCGAACATGGGACGGTAGTGCACGGGTTGCGGTGTCGGGATGGAGGCATTGGGATCGCCCATGGCGGCCGCTGCGATCATGCCTCCCTTGAGGATGAGACTCGGCTTGACGCCGAAGAAGGCGGGTTTCCAAAGTACCAGGTCGGCCAGTTTGCCGACTTCTACCGAACCGACCACATGGCTGATACCGTGTGTGATTGCCGGGTTGATGGTGTACTTGGCGATGTAGCGCTTGATCCTGAAATTGTCGTTGCGCGCACTGTCCTCCTTCAGCGCGCCGCGCTGCACTTTCATCTTGTGCGCCGTCTGCCAGGTGCGGATGACGACCTCGCCGACCCGCCCCATCGCCTGCGAGTCGGACGACATCATGGAAAACGCGCCCAGATCGTGCAGGATATCTTCGGCTGCGATCGTCTCGCGCCGGATACGCGACTCGGCAAAGGCCACATCCTCCGCAATCGATGCGTCGAGATGGTGACATACCATGAGCATGTCGAGATGCTCGTCGATGGTGTTCACCGTGTAAGGCCGTGTCGGATTGGTGGAGGATGGCAATACGTTCATTTCCCCCACGGCCCTGATGATGTCGGGCGCGTGTCCTCCGCCCGCCCCTTCGGTATGAAAGGTATGGATGGCGCGGCCCTTGAAGGCCTGCAGCGTCGTCTCGACAAAACCGGATTCGTTGAGCGTGTCTGTATGGATTGCCACCTGCACGTCCATTTCATCCGCGACGGTCAGGCAATTGTCGATTGCGGCTGGAGTAGTTCCCCAATCCTCGTGCAGCTTGAGACCGATCGCGCCCGCTTCGACCTGTTCCCTGGCCGGATCCGGCAGGGATACATTACCCTTGCCCAGAAAGCCCAGGTTCATCGGAAAGGCATCTGCAGCCTGCAACATGGAATGGATGTGCCACGGACCCGGCGTGCAGGTGGTGGCGTAAGTCCCGGTGGCAGGTCCTGTACCGCCTCCCAGCATGGTGGTGACACCGGAGGTCAATGCTTCGTCGATCTGTTGCGGGCAGATGAAATGGATATGGCTGTCGATCCCGCCTGCGGTGACGATCATGCCTTCCCCCGCGATGATCTCCGTGCCGGCCCCGATGGGAATGTTCACACCCGGCTGGATATCCGGGTTGCCCGCCTTGCCGATCGCCCAGATGCGGCCTTCCTTGATGCCGAGATCGGCCTTGACGATGCCGGTGACGGCGTCGACGATCAGCGCGTTGGTGATGACCGTGTCGGCCACGTCGCATGCGCGAAGCTGGCTTTGCCCCATGCCATCCCTGATCACTTTGCCGCCGCCGAATTTCACTTCCTCGCCGTAGATCGTGAAGTCCTTTTCGACTTCCAGCCACAGTTCGGTGTCCGCAAGACGTACGCGATCCCCCGCCGTGGGGCCGAACATCTCTGCATAAGCCTGCCGGGAGATTTTTACTGCCATGGCATCATGTCCGGGTAACCGTCGATATTTGCATTTCCTCGTCCTTTTCCAGCGTAACCACTTTCACAAACTTCCCATGATCCGGCCCTGGAAGCCGTAAATCCTGCGTTCGCCTGCGAGCTCCACCAGCTCGACGGTGCGCACCTGTCCCGGCTCAAAACGCACTGCCGTTCCGGCGGCGATGTCCAGCCGCATCCCCCGTGCCAGATCGCGCTCGAACGCGAGTGCGTCATTGGTCTCAAAAAAATGGTAGTGCGAACCGACCTGGATCGGCCTGTCGCCGGTATTTGCAACTGCAAGCCTCTGCACCCTGCGGCCGACATTCATTTCGATCTCGCCTGCTTCTATCTTGTATTCACCCGGTATCATCGCCGCTCCTATACGATCGGATTGTGCACAGTGACCAGCTTGGTGCCGTCCGGGAAGGTCGCCTCGACCTGGATATCCGGGATCAATTCAGGCACACCTTCCATCACCTCGTCCCGCCGTAACAACGTGCTGCCATAACTCATCAGCTGGGCGACTGTCTGACCGTCGCGCGCGCCTTCCATGACTGCCGCTGTGATCAGCGCAACGGCCTCGGGATAGTTGAGTTTGAGACCGCGCGCCCTGCGCCTTTCGGCAAGCAGGCTGGCAGTGAAAATCAGAAGTTTGTCTTTCTCGCGCGGTGTCAGCTCCATCTTTCCTCCATCAGGTGTTCCAGATACGCGGTATCAGCGCTTCACGTCCAGCCAGGGCCGGACGCAATATTTGCCATAGCGCGATCATCCAGTCCTTGGCAGCCTCGGAGGAGTGCCCAAGGTAGCGCGCCACCAGCACATCGGGCAGTAGCGTCAAGCCATGGAGCGCCCCCTCCTCTGCCGGAATCTGTTTTCTGCAGTCCGCCAGAAGCTCGGGAGCCAGCCCGGTTCCAGTTGCCCAAAGCGTCGCACCGACGCTATACCCTGCAAGCCCCGCGGGTGACTGCAACAATCCCGACCCGCCTTCCAGCATGCCGCGTTCCAGCCATACCGGCTTGCCGTCCCGCTCGATCCGGGTCGACACGCGCATCTCCCCGGAAGAGAAACGTTCACCGGATGCACGCCGCCCCAGACACAGAATTTCCCATCCGATGAAGCAGGCCTTTTCCGCCAGCGACACGTGCATCTGCATGTCCGCCAATGCGCCGTCGAAAACGATGCTTTCCTGGGGAAGCCATTCCAGCACGCCCCCTGTACCCACTTCGAAATCCAGCCGCTGCGATGCCCTGGAGCCCGCGCTGCGATACCACTTTCCGGCGCCCGGTGTCGTCAACAAAACGTGAGCCCCCTCCTTTACGGCTGCTGCAATCTCCAGCTCATCCCCTCCGGCGATACCCGCCGGCGGATGCAATAACAAAGCGTGGCAAATCTCCTGGCCTTCGGGATAGAGCGCTTTCTGCACCCGAAGCGGGCCGATGTGGGCTCTCCGCACCAAAATGGTGGCATCGCCTCTGCGCTCAAACTCGAGCTCCAGTCTGGCCAGCCAACGCTCTTTGGTTTCTATGGATGCAAGCATTCGGTATCACGTGCAAGCATCGTGCCATCCTGTATACAGGCGGCGCCGTTGCGTTAATCCCCCGCGGGATTCAGGCCATTCACTCAGCGATGCCGGACGTCATCGGGATTCGGTATGCCCGGAATGGGGCACTCCTCGGTTCCGACCATCGGACGCGTGAACTGCTCAACCATCTCTCGCGTCCCCTCGGGATCGCTGATCCATTTTTCGTAGAAACCGAACGGGCAGGCGGCAACGCCCTTGTCGCCATCGCCGGAATTGATCATGCCGGTGTAGCCGCGGTGCAGCAGTTTGAACAGATGATTTTCGGATTGGCCATTTTTCCGGAAGTCGCGGATCAGGTTCTTGGACAGCGCCGCATACTGGATCCCCATCTCTTCTTCCCCGCACTCTCCCAATGTCCGTCCGTCGAAGCCGATCAGCGCAGAGTGCCCAAAGTATGAATACACTCCATCGAATCCAGCGGCATTGGCGACCGCCACATAAGTATTATTGGCAAACGCCATGGCCTTGGAGATCAAGATCTGTTGCTCCTTGGCCGGATACATGTAACCCTGGCAGCGCACGATCAACTCGGCACCCTTCATCGCGCAGTCGCGCCATATCTCCGGATAATTGCCGTCGTCGCAGATGATGAGGCTCACCTTCAGTCCTTTCGGCCCCTCCGAGACATAAGTGCAGTTGCCGGGGTACCAGCCTTCGATGGGCACCCAAGGCATGATCTTGCGGTATTTCTGGACGATCTCGCCCTGGTCGTTCATCAGGATGAGCGTGTTGTAGGGAGCCTTGCGCGGATGCTCTTCATGCCGCTCGCCGGTGAGCGAGAACACACCCCAGACCTTGGCCTTGCGGCATGCTGCGGCGAATATCTCGGTTTCCTCGCCCGGAACGGCGGAGGCGGTTTCATACATTTCGGTGTTGTCATACATGATCCCGTGGGTGCTGTACTCGGGGAAGATCACGAGATCGAGTCCGGGCAATCCGAGTTTCATGCCTTCGATCATGCGCCCGATGGCACGGGCATTCTCCAAAACTTCCGCCTTGGTGTGCAGACGGGGCATCTTGTAATTGACGACCGCCACACCGACGGTATCGTTGCTGCTGGAAATATCTCCGTGAATCATTATCTACCTCTCAGAATCCGGTTAAATGAAATTGCCTAGTGACTGATCATCCAAGGCCGCTTGTTGGGGAACGACTTCGGGACAGCGGGTGCCGATGCGTTCGCCTTTGCCGGTGTCTTGCAACAGCCGCACCCCCGCGGATGACCGTGCGACGCCGACAGTTTCGGTTCGTGGCTGGCTCTTTCGTTGGTTGCCATGGCATGGCGTACATCACTCGCCATATCGGCCAGGAACGGGGCAGAAATCAGGATCCGCTCCGCGTACGAACCGCACTGCGGACAATTCGCCGGTGCATCGCGTTCGGCGATCCGCCGCATCGCCTCGAACGGCCCGCAATCGAGGCATTGGTAGTCATAGATAGGCATGGCTTATTTCAAGTCGAGTGACAAGGGAATGTCGGTGTTATCGGTGATGAATTTCACCGGGCCTGCCGAATTCGGACGGATGTCGAATTCGAAGATCTCCGTCGGCAACCACAGCGTTGCGCAGGAGTTCGGAATGTCGACCACGCCGCTGATATGGCCCTGCACCGGCGCCGTACCCAGGATCGAATACGCCTGTGCCTTGGTATATCCGAACTTGGTCATGTACGAAATCGCATTCAGGCAAGCTTGACGGTAGGCCACATTCACGTCCAGATAGTGCTGCTTGCCCGCTTCGTCGACCGAGATGCCTTCGAAGATCAGGTAGTCGTTATAGTTCGGCGTGATCGGGCTGGGTTTGAAGATCGGGTTCTTGATGCCGTACTTTTCCATGCCACCCTTGATGAGCTCGACCTTCATGTGCACCCAGCCCGCCATCTCGATGGCGCCGCAAAAAGTGATCTCGCCGTCGCCCTGGCTGAAATGCAGATCGCCCACCGACAAGCCGGCACCTTTCACATAGACCGGGAAGTATATTTTCGAGCCGCGCGACAGGTCCTTGATGTCGCAATTCCCGCCATGCTCACGCGGCGGCACGGTACGGGCGCCTTCGGCTGCGGCTTTGGTCTTGGCATCGCCCTTGAGCTTGCCCATGTGCGCGGTCGCCGCGAACGGCGGATTGGCGAGCGGCGGAACCCGATCGGGCTCGGTCGCGATCAGGCCGACTTCGCGCGTATTCCATTTGGACAGCAGATCATGATCGGGCAGGCAGCCGATCAGGCCGGGGTGGATCAATCCGGCGTAATTGACTCCCGGCACGTGGCGGCTCTTGGTGAACATGCCCTGGATGTCCCATATGGATTTTTGCGCATACGGAAAATGGTCGGTCAGGAATCCGCCGCCGTTCTTTTTCGAAAAGAAGCCGTTGAAACCCCACAGGCTATCCTGCTTTGCCCCAATGTCCAGCAGGTCCACCACCAGCAGGTCGCCGGGCTCGGCACCGTGCACACCGACGGGGCCGGAGAGAAAATGCACGATGGACAGATCGATATCGCGCACATCGTCGGCGCTGTCGTCGTTCTTGATGAAGCCGCCCGTCCAGTCGTAGGTTTCGAGGATGAAATCGTCACCCGGCTTGACCCAGCAGGCCATGGGAATGTCCGGATGCCAGCGGTTGTGGATCATTTCGTTTTCATACGGCGATTGTTTCAGGTCAACCTTGATGAGTGTTTCGGCCATGATTTTTCTCCTTGTTTAAGAAATTGAGTCAGTGCTAAATCAAATCGGTAGTCGGAATTCAAATTGACAGATATTGGCTGATTGTCTTTTCGTCCACATTGGCACGCTGGTCCTCGTAAACGAATTTGCCCTTGTCGATCACAAAGAAGCGGTCGGCAATATCCAGAGTGAAACTGAGCACTTGCTCGGATACGATGATCGTTAGGTCGCGCAGATCCCTGATCTCCTTCAGGCTCTTTGCGATATCCTTGATGATGGACGGCTGGATGCCCTCGGTCGGCTCATCCAGCAGAAGTACCTTGGGGTTGGTGGCGAGAGCCCGCGCGATCGCCAGTTGCTGCTGCTGCCCGCCGGACAGATTCCCGCCCTTGCGCGTTCGCATATCGAACAGGACAGGAAAAAGCGCATACAACTCTTCCGGAACGCGGCCCTGCGCCGAAGCCGGGAGGCCGGTCTGGATATTCTCGACAACGGTCATGTTGGAAAAAATCATCCGGCCCTGGGGCACGTATGCCAGGCCGTGCTGAACCCGCTGGTAAGGTTCGAGTCCGTCCAGTTGCTTTCCATCCACGGAAATGCTGCCACGAATCGACGGGATGATCCCCATCAAGGTCTTGAATAGCGTGGTCTTGCCCATGCCGTTGCGGCCCATCACCGCAACGATCTCCTTCTTGCCGACGTCAAGATTCAGTTCGTGTATCACCTGGCTCTGACCGTAGCCAGAATCGACACCGCTAACGCTAAATATAGGATTCGACATATTTCCCTCAGTGCCCAAGATAGACTTCAATGACTTTCGGATTGTTTTGCACCGCGTCCATATTGCCCTCAGCCAGCACCTTGCCCTGATGCAGCACAGTGACCTTGTGCGCGATGCGCTTCACGAATTCCATGTCGTGTTCGATTACGATCAAGGACCGTCCCTGCGATATCTTGTTGAGCAGTTCGGCGGTCTTCTCGCGCTCGGAAACGCTCATTCCGGCCACGGGCTCATCCAGCATCAGCAACTCCGGGTCCTGTATGAGCAGCATCCCGATCTCCAGCCATTGCTTTTGGCCATGGCTAAGCAAACCGGCTTGCACGTTCAATTGTTCGGAAAGGAAAATTGTTTCAGCGATCTCCAGAATCCGGTCCGTCACATCCTGGGTTCGTTTGAACATCAATGAGCCAAAAACGCTACGCCCTCTAGGGAATGAGATTTCGAGATTCTCAAGTACCGACAAGTTTTCATAAATCGAAGGCGTCTGGAACTTTCGGCCAACGCCCGCCTGGACGATCTTGTATTCGGGGAATTTGGTGAGCTCAATGCCGTTGAACTGAATGGAACCGCCCGTCGCCCTGGTCTTCCCGCAAATGAGATCCAGTACCGTGGTCTTCCCGGCGCCGTTCGGTCCGATGATCACTCTGAGCTCATTCTTTTCCACGTACAGATTCAGGCCGTCCACCGCCTTGAAACCGTCGAACGAAACTGTCAGGTCTTCAACCGTGAGTGCGAATTCATAGCTCATTTTGAAGCTCCGTTTTAGCCGGGGTTAATATGGCCGGGGGATTTTTCTTTTTGAATTTCCCCGCCAGGCTTTCCACCCTTCCCTTCAAATAGACATCGTATAAACCAGCCAGGCCATTGGGAAAGAACATGACGACGCCGATAAACAGCGCGCCCATGAACAACAGCCAGAGCGAAGGGAACGATTCCGAGAATGCCGATTTTCCGTAATTGACCAGCAGGGTCCCATAGACCGCCCCGACCAGGGAGACCCGCCCGCCGATCGCCGCAAAGATCACCATCTCTATCGAAGGCACAATGCCGATCAGCGAGGGAGACATGAATCCGACCTGCAGGATGAACATGGCCCCGCCGATGGCCGAGATCATCGCCCCCATGCTGAAGGTGAAAATCTTGAAGTTGGCGACGTCATAGCCGGAAAATCTGACCCGGTCTTCCTTGTCGCGCATCGCAAGCAGCAGACGTCCGAACTTGGATGAAAGAATGAAGCGGCACAGCATGATCACGCCGAGCAACAGTGCGCCATTGACGTAATACAGGATGTACTTCGCGGATTCCGTGTTTATGTTCCAGCCGTGCAGCGTCTTGAGGTCGGTGATCCCGTTGATTCCGCCGGTCATGCCTTGCTGCCCCACGACAAGGATCGTCAGGATCGCCGCGATTGCCTGGGTAATGATCGAGAAATAGACTCCGCCGACCCGTCTCTTGAACATCGCGGTGCTGATCACATAGGCCAGAACGAGCGGAACCATGATGACCGCAGCAAGCGTAAAGATCAGGCTGTGGAACGGTTCCCAGAACAAGGGCAATTGAGTCACCTGATTCCAGTCCATGAAATCCGGAATGCCGGGCGTGGTCTGATGGGCCGTGCTTACCGGATCGGAGGCTTCCAGCTTGAGGTACATGGCCATGCAGTAGCCGCCCAAACCGAAGAAGACGCCCTGACCGAGACTTAGAATCCCGCCATAGCCCCAGACCATCACCAGTCCCACCGCCGCAAATGCGTAAGTCAGGTATTTGCCGACCAGATTCAGTCGGAAGATGTCCAGCCACAGGGGCATTACGATAAAGATGAACGCCGCCAATATCGCAAGTTCGATTGCACCCTTTTTTCCGCCCAGCCAATTACTGTAGAAAGCATTCATGGTTTTTCCTTTACTCAATCTATTTTCTTACCTTGCTGGTGAACAAGCCTTCGGGTCGCAACATCAGGATGATGATGATCGTGAGCAAAGTGACCACCTTGCCCATGGCATTGGTCAGGAAAAATGTCAGGATCGATTGCGCCTGGGCAATCGAGAATGCCGACGAGACGGTACCGACCACGCTGCCCGCACCGCCAAACACCACCACTAAAAATGTGTCGACGATATACAGGGAGCCGCTGGTGGGGCCGGTCGATGCGATCGTGGTGAAGGTCGCACCCGCGATGCCCGCTATTCCGCATCCGACTGCAAAAGTAACCCGGTCGATCTTCTTTGTGTTGATGCCGACCGAGCCGGCCATGACCCGGTTCTGGGTCGTTGCGCGAACCCTGAGCCCCCAGGTGGAACGGTAGAGAAAGAGAATGACTGCTGCAGTCACAACGACAGAGATGCCCATAACGAAAAGGCCGTTAAGAGGTATGTCGATATCCGGCGTGGGTTTCCATGAACCCATCAGCCAGTCCGGCAGGGTTGCGCTGACCTCGCGCGCCCCGAACACGGTGCGGAATATCTGCTGCATGATCAGACTCAGGCCCCAGGTTGCCAGCAGCGTATCCAGCGGACGTTTGTACAGATGCCTGATCAGCAGATATTCGACCAGGTATCCCGCTGCGAAAGCGATGCCGAAAGCCGCGAATATGGCGATCACAAAATAGTAGGGCATCAAAGCCGGGAAGTATTGTTCCGTCACTTTCGAGAACAAATAGATCGTGTATGCCCCGATCGTCATGAATTCACCGTGAGCCATATTGATGACGCCCATTTGCCCGAAGATGATCGCGAGGCCGAGCGCCATCAACAACAGCACGCTGAACAGGCTCAAGCCGGAGAAGCCCTGCATGACCACGATTGACCATAAATCCGATATCGAATAACCGCCCATTACAATATCTCCAATGACTTAAATTCGATTTTGCTGACGTGATCGGTCATCCATCGTTCGCTGCACGACGGATGACCGGTGCCGGATCAATAACCTTTGGGGAAAGGATTGGGCATGATGTAGTCAGACGTGTACACAATGTCGGCCTGACCGTCCGCGCGCCATTCGCCTATCCGCAAACGGGTCTTAAGGTGGTGATTGCTCTCCAGGTAGACCATTCCCTCCGGGGCATCGAAGCTGATCTGACCGCTTTCCTCGGCCTTCACGACTTTGTCCGTATCAAAGCTGCCTGCCTTTTCAACCGCAGCCTTCCACAACCAGGGACCTTCGTAACCCGCCTGAGTCACGTCGCCGATAGGTGCACCGGCTCCCCACTTGGCCTTGAACTTCTTCACGAATTCCTTGTTGCCGGGTGTGTCGAGGGACTGAAAGTATTTCATTGCCGAATAGAATCCGAGCAGATTCTCGCCGCCGATGCCGTTGGCCTCATCCTCGGTCACTGACAATGTAAGCAATGTGTGATCTTTTCCGGTGATGCCTGCGGCTTTGAGTTGCTTGAACCAGGACACGTTCGATCCACCCACGACGGCGGCATAAATCACGTCTGGCTTTTTCAGGCGGATCTTGTTGATCGTCGAGCCGAAATCGGTGCTTCCGAGAGCGGCGTACTCTTCGCCCACGACGGTCCCGTGCAATACGGTTTCAATGTATTTGCGCGCCAGCTTCATGGTTGTGCGCGGCCAGATGTAGTCCGAGCCGATCAGGTAATAAGTCTTCGACCCTTTTGTTTTTGCTACCCAATCCAGGCCGGCAAACACCTGTTGCGTGGCCTCTTGCCCCGTGTATACGACATTCTTGGATTGCTCCAGTCCTTCATAAAAGGTCGGGTAGTACAAGAGCCCGTTATCGCGTTCCAGAACGGGAAGTACCGCCTTGCGCGACGCCGATGTCCAGCATCCGAATATCGCCGCCACATGATCCGATTCCAGCAGCTTCTTTGCTTTCTCAGCAAACGTCGGCCAATCCGAGCCACCATCCTCCTGAATGACTTTTATCTTTCTTCCCAGGACGCCGCCCATCGCGTTGATCTGGTCAATCGCCAGACGCTCGGCTTCGATAGCCCCCGTCTCCGAAATGGCCATGGTTCCGGTTGACGAATGAAGCTGCCCCACGATGACTTCAGTATCGGTGACCGCCAGATGTGTCGTGTCGACCTGAGAGGTGGGCGGTGTTGCACCGAAAGAGCTTCCGGCAAACGCGATCAGCAGCGTGGCAGCCACTGCATTTGCCACCGTTTTGCGCACAGGCAAGAACGATACATTTTCGGGACGGCCTGCGCGATTCCACGTAGGTGACTTGGATTTTTTTCTTAACATGACAATTACTCCTTAAAGTTTTGTATGGAAAATCAAACAACGCTTGAATCAAAAATACGCCTGCAAGCCATGGTTGAAGAATAGAATTTCCGCGGCCGACAATGAATACGTCATCTGACTTACACGGCCTCCGCATTGACGCGGCAACGCCTCTCGCAAAGCCTTTACTTCAAAAATCAGGAAGACTTTGCGTTCGTCGTCAGGCGTGCCCTTTCGCTGTACCGGCCGCCAGGAAACACACCGCCTTATTCCGGCCGCAAAAAAAAAGCGGGGAATATCCCCGCTTGAAGTGAAACACCACCATGAATCGCTCTTAATACTGGAACTGGTAACCGACTATGAATTGATTGCGATCGACCGCGGAAGGAACCAGCCGGGTATCACTCAGCTTCGAGTAGACCGCGCTGATGCGTGCGTTATGCCCATCCATGACGTAGTTGACGCCAATGTCGCTTTGCTTGTTTGTCGTCTGGGACACATCGCGATTGAAATTCTGGAGTCTGACGAAAGGCTGAAGCTTGCCAACGCCGATTTGTTCGGGGAACATATATTCCACGGTCGCGAGATAAGCTTTCCCCGCGACCAGACCACCCACATTGGTTCCTCCGGGACAAACACCCGAGCCCGGCTCACCCGAGCCGCAATCGACCGCCCCCAGGCCATACTTGTAATAGGCACCCTCCACGGTGACCACGCCATCGCCGGGGATCTTTTTCTCGAACAACAGGTCGGTACTCCAGGAATTGTAGTTACCCTGCGCTGCAGGAGATGAGCCTACACCGGCATTCTGATGTTGCATGACAATCGCGGCGGTCAGGATATCCTTGGATCCGTAATAAGTACTCGCGGTGTAATAAGCCGGTGCGGGTTCCGGATCGAGGAAATTGATTGCCAGGCGGCCTGCATATAGCGGATTGGCAGCAGCATTGGAACCTCCCGCAACGGCATTGTGTCCGGTAAATGTTCCGACCGAGTATACGATCGCACCTCCCAGCGGCTTACCCCAGGCAAGCATACCGTTGTCGCGACCTATCGCGAGATTGGGGTAGGCCGAAACCACTCCGGGGAACTCCCAGGCATTCAGATAGAAGGGACCATCCAGGTTCGACCTGTCGGACGGCGGTATCAATCTGCCGACCCTGACATTGAAATTGTCGCTGAGCCCAAGCTCGGTGAACCCGTCCATCAGAACGATGTTTCCCGCCGCATCCCGCTCGGTATTCAAAGTACCCCTGATCATGTCATTGAGCTGGCCGCTTATATACAAACGCGCGTTGTCGACATTGAATGTCTTTGAGCGCGATACACCGTCGGGTGCACCATCCTGCAAACTGGTAAAGCTGCTCCTCAGGCCAAAACCCAAAGACAACGATTTGCCATCTCCCATTTGAAAGGTCTGGTCGGCATGGCTGGCCGAAGCAGCGGTCAGACTTGCCAGTACCGCAAAGCCCGCCATGAATGATTTCCAGTGTCTACCGGCGACGATCGAATTGCTGCAGTATTTATGTATCATTGTCGTACTCCTAGGGTTTGATTAAAAAATTGATCGGTCAGGGTGCAAACGAAATACGGGCTCAGTTTAGATAAATACATACCGCGAGCTGAATACGTCATATGGCGTATGCATGGAAATCGGTCCGGTTTGCCGGCGACACAGATGGAAGCGGTTTTTTAAGGAACGAATGGGCACTCGGCGGTGTTTGCCACCCGAAAAATGATCGGTGTTTCCGGTTGTGGGTTATTGATGGGCAAGACCATCTCCTGGAAGATTCTTCAGGAGATGCGGGGGATTAAGGGAGTATGGAAGAGCGGAACCGGAACTTTGGAACACGTGCGAACCCTGCAATTCTTTCGCGGCAATGCCTGCCCCGAATCATGCTTTCAGATTCCGAATTCCATCGGCACAATTGTTTGGCGATCAGTCAGCGAATTCGCCCATGGGATATTCTCCCAAGCTTTACGCCAACTTCCCCGAGGCGACCGATCCGGGATATCGATGCCATGCCGCCTGGATACCCGGTGATCATCATTTCTTAGCGACCTCTTTGCACTGGTACTCACCACGCAGCCCTTGTGCGCCAATAATCTCCAAAAGCCCGGACGCTGTATTCAAAGATCCTTTTGAAGCGCTCGATGCGATTGGACTCGCCGGCCCCGCATGACATATTTCCTGCTGAGTGGCGAAGGTCACAAGCGAATCACTTGCTTCGCAAATCTCGTAGCGGTAAGTCGAAAAGATATCGGATCCGGAAATTTTCAATCGGCGCCCCTCAAAATGCAGGGACGGGAATTCCCGATAAGGCACCATTCCATTGTCGGTCTTGCCCGCGCACTCATAGTTTTTGTCGTGCGAAATGTCGCCGAACCCGGAAAGCAGGCAGACGGCAACAAGAATTACAATCAAAGATGTACCCGGTGAGCGCAAGGAATTCATGTTCGCGGCTGATATTTGTTCCATGATGGATTTTTTGCAGCTTACACCAAAGCTGTCATCCGAATTTTACATTCAGGAATTATTCTGGCCGGGCATTTGCAGAAGCGGGCAAGCTGCAATCGAATTCGATGGAACTATTTTTGGGTATGGCACTCGTATTCGCCGTATGGTTTTGTTTTGCGTTTTTTAAGCCTGACAGGCGATAAATTCCACAGGAGAGGAAGACAATGGGTTTTTTCAAGATATTTCCTGCAGCAGCGGGCATCATCGCTTTGACTGCAACAGTCAGTTTTGCACGTGACCAGAGGGAATGTGAGGACGGCGATTTTTGCAGAACGATCATTGCAAATCGCGATTCCGCCAATCGTGCCGATGGTACATCCAATGAACAACTTCCCGTTTCGACTGATAAAGAAAGCGGGAGCGTTTACCATGTCGAAATTACCCGCGGTTTAAGCACATGGCTGGTTTGCGTCGATGCTTACACCGGAAAAATCCTGGACAGGCGCGACAGTCACTCGATTCCGGTTTAAAACTTTGCTGAATATTGCCTGCCGTCCTGAACAGGGCGAATAAATTCAACAATGGCCTGTTCTTAACCATCATCCATAAAATGCGGTACGATTTATTCGTCCGTTACTTTTTACATTGAAAATCATGTCAGTCTTACAAACCCTTGCAACCATTCTGATCGGTTTGTCATTGGGGGGACTAGGTGGATGTACGACGACGACTGCCAGTGGCGCGGTGGGTGCCGACCGTCCGCAGCTGATGCTTATTTCTTCCGAGAAACTCGATCAGATGGCTGCACAAAGCTATGCCAAACTGACTTCCGATGCCGTCAGCAAAGGCAAGTTGAATGAGGACCGTGCAATGCTCCAGCGCGTTCGCGCAGTGGCCGCCCGCATCGAACCTCAGACCGCCGTGTTCCGCCAGGACGCGCCCGGCTGGAAATGGGAAGTGAACGTCATCAGCAGCAACGAACTCAACGCGTTCTGCATGCCTGGCGGCAAGATCGTGTTCTATTCCGGATTGATCAACACGCTCCACCTCAGCGACGACGAGATCGCCATCGTGATGGGACATGAGATTTCGCATGCCTTGCGCGAGCATTCGCGCGAACAGGTATCGCAGGCGATCGCTGCCCAGACTGCGATTGGGATCGGGACCGCTTTGCTCGGCTTCGGCGGAGGATCTGCAGACCTGGCATCTGCCGGATACGATAATTTCATCGCAACCAAGTTCAGCCGCACCGACGAGAGCGAGGCCGACAGGATCGGCCTCGAACTTGCCGCGCGCGCCGGGTACGATCCGCGCGCCGGCATCAGCCTGTGGCAAAAGATGATACAGGCCAGCAAGGGGGGCGGGCGGCCTCCTGAATTCCTTAGCACACACCCAGCCGAAGAAAACCGCATCCAGCAGATACAGGCCTTGCTGCCAACGGTGATGCCCTTATATGAAGACGCGCATCATGCAAATTGACGCCACGGACAGGAAAATCGCCAGCTTCAATTCCTGATGCGTCAAAACCAGATTTCCGGATAGCGTCTTGACTCGGGAATGTTGTTAACCAGCACCGCCACCAGCAGCATGATCAAGGGCCCCAGGGTGGCGGGTATCAATACATACCAGTATCCCAGTTTATGAAGCGCCGGGGATCCCATCACCGCGATCAGGCTTGTGGCGGCGCCGGGCGGATGCAGCGTTTTGGTGGCATGCATGATCGCGATGGCAGTGGCTACCGCCATCGCTTCCGCGAGCCAGGGGTAATGCTGGAACAGCTTCCAGCAGGTGACGCCAACAAGGGCAGAGAGGATGTGCCCTCCCAGCAGGTTGCGCGGCTGGGCAAGGGGGCTCCGTATGGCACCGTAAATGAGTACGGCGGAAGCACCGAAAGAACCGATCATCAAAGTCAGATCGGTTCCTTCGAAAAAGAAGTGATCCACCCAGGCCACCGCCGACATGCCCAGGAATGCGCCGATCCATGACCAGATGATCTCGGAGTTGCTGACACGAGGCGGACTGCCTCGTGTAGAACCACTCATCTTTTTGAAGTATTCAGGGATTTTCAACGGGGACTTCCCTGATGAAATGCGGCAATGAAATCCTTGCGCAACAGCACGCCAAGCAACCGGCCTTCGCTGTCCACGATGGGAGTGCTTCGACCGTCATGCTTGTGGAACGCACTGACCACCTCCGCGAACCCGGCATCCCGGGTCACGGTAATAGCCGGGATCGTCATGGCTGCGCTCACATGCGTCTCATGACAACGATGCTTGAATTCGAAAGACTCATCCAGCATGGCCAGCAGCAGCTCCAGGAAAGTATCTACCTTCAGTCGCCGAAGGAAATCAGTCTCGGTGAGCATTCCCGTCACGCGGCCGTTTTCATCCACGACAGGCAGGCTCTTGAGGCCGGACCGAACGAGGGCTTTGGCTGCTTCGTCGAGATACATGCCGGGCAGCAAAGGCTCGATACCCGTGCGCATGAGACTTTCAGCCCTGAAATTATCGAACAGGCGCCCCATCGCATGGCGATGAGCCAGGTGATAGATCGTCCTGAAGTCTTCAGTGGAAATATCCAGATAGCCTGGAATGTGTTTCATTGCGTCCAGAATGTCTTCGTCGACCAATTCGACTTCCGTCACTTCATCTGAAGCAGAACCAGCGTTTGGACGATCGTTCGAAGTACTTGTCATCCCTGAAAATCAACCAAGTAAATTACAAGGGTTTATTCTATCAGTTCGGCTGCCCAACCCGAAATCCAATACGGCGCATCAACCTACTTTTTCCCACAAGCGTATTTTAAAAGATGTCCAGCCATCGAATCGGGTAGTGCGGGGTCCCAGTCACTGCTGGGAGCGGACGACTTGGATACGACGCTCCCGTGCCCCAGGTTTTCGGAATACAACAACACGGCCAGGTTTCTCGATTGCGCTGTTACACAGTCGTATTCATCCTGCCCCATGGACGAGAGGTATGTTGAATTCTCGAATTTCCTGGGTGTCTTGGCGTCATACAGAATCCACATCGTCACTCTCTTGCCATTCTTATGAATGGTGGATTGATTTACATAAGCCATAACGACGTCGTCCCGAACAACGGCAGTGCCGAAATAGACCCATTCCGCATTCGCGCTGCCGCTCGCGATGGCCAGCATAAATATCAGGATAATTTTTCGCATTGCAGTACCCAATAGTCTTGTATTACGTTATCCATAGCTTATTGATTATCCGTATGGTGGACACCGCCAAGTTACGGCTCCGGTCGGGTTCTGCCAGTTCACCCGAATAGGCGGATGACAATCAGGAAGTGCAGGTGGTATCCATCCCTACTTATGCAGCCCCCTTTGCATCCTTAAATACGGCCCTTGCAAGCGCCCCCCAAAGGCTCCTGTTGTAACCGGATCGAACCAGGGGTAGGATGACCCGGTGACGTATTCACTCGTCAGCAAGGAGGCATCATGGCAATCAGCGCTATCAACTCCAGCACCAACTCACTGCAAGCATTCCTGCAAGCCCAACAGACCCGACAAGCACTGCAAGATGCACAAACCCAGCAGGCATCACAGGCTCAACAAGCAGTACTGGACCAGCAAGTTCAACAGACACAGCAAACTCAACAATCTCAGCAGGCACTGCTGGATCAGCAGACCCGGCAGACACTTCAGGCTCAGCAGGCACTGCTGGATCAGCAAGCCCAGCAGTCCTTGCAGGCTCAGGCATTATTGGACCAGCAATCTCAACAGGCCGATCAGACACAGCAGGTCCAGCAAGCTTTGCAGGCTTTTCTTGCTCAACAGGCATTACAAGGCCAGGCTCCCGGCTCAAATATCAACGTCACGGCTTAAGCTGAATGCAGTGATGTCCGATCCTTTCGCCTTAATTGGCGCCTCCCGACCGTAGCGCGTCTGCACGATATTCGCGACTGATGAATTGCGTCACCGGCCTATAAAGCCTTTATATCGGCATACACAGTCGTCCTGTTCCTGCCTTGTTTTTTGGAGGCGTAGAGAGCCTTGTCGGCATGCCCAAGCAAATCAAGCAGACTGTTACCACTGACGTATTCAGCCACCCCGACAGAGATGGTAATCCCCCCTATCTTCTCCTGGGCGTCGACGCGATGGATCTGGCACCCCTCTACGGTCTTCCTCATATTTTCCGCAACCGTGCAGGCGCCCGATATATCCGTTTCTGCCAGCAATAGCGCAAACTCTTCCCCGCCCATGCGGCCGACGGAATCCTGTCCGCGAACCTTGGACTTAAGTGTGTTGGCGACAGCGCGTATGACCTTGTCGCCAAACAGGTGCCCATAGGTATCATTGATCGTCTTGAAATGATCGATATCCACCATCAACAGACATATGCCACTGCCTAGAGCCGCCTGATTGGAAAGTGCTATTTTTGCGCTGTTCTCAAACCCGCGCCGGTTGAGGATACCGGTCAATGGGTCGATCAACGCCTCCCCGCGGGCAGAATGAAGCTCCAGGTGCAGCTTTTCCACTTTCTGCTTGCTGGCCGCCAATTCGGACTGCAGATCCTGCATGGAATCGATCATTTTGCTTGTATCGTCGGCCATATTCTTGATCAAGGCACTCAGACTGACCGGATCCGGATTCTGTTTCAGCGTATCGCCGTAGGCATGCAAACTGGTGTCGAATCGATATGCCTGCTTTTCTGTCTCTATGGTTGATTCGGCCAGTTTTCTTAGCAAATGCTGGATATCTTCCCGCAATGCCCATTCCACATCCATGTTGCACTCGGATACATATTTGAGATACAGCCCTTCAATGGTCGTGTCATCGAGTCTTTCACCGCTGCCGACCTGCCTGACGAGTGTCTCGCTCAACGCCGGATTGATGCCAGTAACGTACTCGTACCACACCGCATAGTTTTGCGGCGTGAATGCTGCCGGATGTTCGGCCATTTTTTGAATCAGCAAACGCAGGATCTCCTCGCTTGCCTGACGGTCGTGTTCGTATTTCACGCTTTTGCTTTCCGGAATGCGACCTGGAAATCTTCTTGCATGCAAGTCTACCCCCAGTCGTTAGCTTATCCAATGATATCCGGTTCAATTCCGGTTTCGGCTTTAGCCTTACGTCCGGTTTCAGGAAAATTCCCGATGACCGCATCGGTTTGCGATTTCAACCGGTCGACGCAACACATTGGTTAAACCGTTCAGCCGGTGTTTCGAAGTTTAACGTCTTTCGAGGACGTTCATTCAACTGGCGAGCGACCGCATTGAGTTTCGATTGAGAGTGTGCCGACAAGTCTGTTCCTTTGGGGAAGTACTGTCTCAATAATCCATTGGTGTTCTCATTCGTCCCACGTTGCCAGGGATTCTGCGGATCACAGAAATAGACTTTGATGTCGGTTGCCAGCGTGAATCGCTTGTGGTCGGCCAATTCACTGCCCCGATCCCAAGTCAGCGATTTGTAGAGTTCCTGCGGTAACTTATGAGAATGTTTGATCAGCGCGTTGATGACGGTCTCGGTATCCTTGCTGGGTACTTTCACCAGCATCACATAGCGTGTCTTACGTTCGACGAGGGTCGCAATCTGACTGTTACCGCTGCCGCATAACAGATCACCTTCCCAGTGTCCCGGTACCGCTCGGTCTTCAACCGTGGCAGGACGCTCACTGATCGATACGGCATCCGTGATCCTGCCGTGATCTTCTGTCTTCTGAGTATGATGACGTGAACGACGCATGACGCGAGTTCGCCGCAAGTGTCCCAGCAGTTCCTTCTTCAAGGCGCCTCGGGCCTGGATATAGAGGCTACGATAGATGGTTTCGTGTGACACCTGATTACTCTCGTCGCTTGGGTTTGTCTGCTTCAGCCATCCGGCAATCTGTTCCGGTGACCAATTCCCTTGGAGCTTGTCGGCCACAAGGTGTGCCAATGCCCGATTCTCGGCAAGTTTACAGGTCTTGGGACGAAGTGTCCGATCCCAAGCCGCCTGTTCAGCCTGACTCGCACGGTAACATTCCTGACCACCATTGCGCTTGAGTTCGCGACTGATGGTGGAAGGAGCACGCCCGAGGAAAGTTGCAATCGAGCGAGCCGACTGGCCAGCGACCACGGCACGCGATATCTCTTCTCGTTCAGCCAAAGTCAGGGCTAATATGGAACGCCGTCGTGGTGCAGGTCGTATCCCTCCACTCTCTGCCAGGATGCGTTGGATTGAAGAGTGGTTTCGATCAAATAGTTGTGCGATATGCTGAAGAGAATCGCCTTTTTGCCAGCGTTCCCACATTACTGCTTTTTGGTCTTCTGTATAAAAAGTCCGAGTTCTGTATTTCATTATCAACACCTCCTCTTAAACATTTTAAGATAAAGTGTTGCATCGACCGGTTGAGTCCGCAGTTCCTTCCTGCCATTTATCTGCGAGTTTCCCCGATGATGGGCCATTACCGAAACCGGACACAAGACTTTCAAATCCGATTTCAACTTGCTGTGCCATTGCGCAATGAATAAGGGGAAACCGAAGTTTCCCCTTATTCATTGCAATCTTATACCAACGAACAGCTAGTGAATCAGGCGAAGTTCTTCGCCGCGAAATCCCAGTTCACCAGATTATTGAGGAAGGTCTCAACGTACTTGGGACGCATATTGCGATAATCGATGTAGTACGCATGTTCCCACACGTCGACGGTCAGGATCGGCTTGCCTTCGCCGCTTTTGATCGGAGTACCGGCTGCGCCGAGATTCACGATGTCGAGCGAACCGTCCGCCTTCTTCACCAGCCAGGTCCAGCCGGAACCGAAGTTGCCCACCGCGGAAGTCTGGAAGGCTTTCTTGAATTCGTCGAAGCTGCCCCATTTTTTTGTGATGGCATCAGCCAGTGCGCCAGTCGGTGCACCGCCGCCCTGTGGCTTCATGCAGCTCCAGAAGAAAGTGTGGTTGGCAACTTGTGCCGCGTTGTTGTAGATGCCGCCGGAAGCCTTCTTGATGATGTCTTCAAGGCTGGCGTTCTCGAATTCAGTCCCTTTGATAAGGTTATTCAGATTGGTGACATAGGCCTGATGGTGCTTTGCATAGTGGTAATCGAAAGTCTCGGCAGACATGTGCGGCGCGAGTGCTTCCCTGGGATACGGCAGAGCGGGCAATTGGTGTTCCATGACAATCTCCTAATCGATTTACTTAAAGTGGGAATGGCGTAACCATCGGTGCGGAATATACCATACCTTTATGGTTGGGTATTATTCAACCGTCTATCCTACATGGTTTTCCGAATTTTAGAATCGGGCGACACGCCGAATGTCTTACAATCCTCATCCATGAACGACACAAACAAACAGACCGGCGCAGCCAAGACCTCCCGCAACCCGATCAAGATCATTCCCCTGGTAGAACGCCTGCGCAAACCTCAGTGGATACGCGCCAAACCCGGCATGGGTTCGGGCTTCAACGAAGTAAAACGACTGCTGCGAGACAACCAGTTGCACACCGTGTGCGAAGAAGCCTCCTGCCCCAACATCGGCGAATGCTTCAGTAAAGGCACGGCCAGCTTCATGATCCTCGGTGACGTGTGTACGCGCCGTTGCCCGTTCTGCGACGTGGCACACGGCAAGCCGCTGCCGCCCGACGCCGACGAACCGCAAAATCTTGCCCGCTCCATCGGCATCCTCAAACTCAAATATGTCGTCATCACCAGCGTCGACCGCGACGACCTGCGCGACGGCGGTGCACAACATTTTTCCGATTGCCTCACCGCTATCCGTGCTTCTTCGCCCGGAACCAAACTGGAAACGCTGGTGCCGGATTTCCGCGGCCGCCTCGACGTTGCGCTGGACGCGATGGCCACGAGCCTGCCCGACGTGCTCAACCACAATCTGGAAACAGTGCCGCGCCTGTATTCTCTGGCACGCCCCGGCGCCGACTACGCGCACTCGCTCAAGCTGCTCAAGGAATTCAAGGCACGTTTCCCGCAGGTGATCACCAAATCCGGCCTGATGCTGGGGCTGGGCGAGACCGATGAAGAAGTGCTGCAAGTCATGCGCGATCTGCGCGAGCACGATGTCGAGATGCTCACACTTGGCCAATACCTGCAACCTTCCGACGGCCACCTGCCGGTGCTGCGCTATGTGACGCCGGAAGCCTTCAAGGCGTTCGAGGACGCCGCCAAGGAAATGGGGTTCTCCCATGCCGCCTGCGCTCCGATGGTGCGTTCAAGTTATTTTGCAGATATTCAGGCGGAACACGCCGGGGTGTAAAACAGCCTGTATTGGCATACCGACAGCATTCTTTTGCAACGCTGCTCATCGGGAGCAGGTACCAAATCAAAAAGGCGCGGAATGAATCCGCGCCTTTTTTTGTCGACTGCTTTATCAGTTAAACGTCAGGCTTTGACGTTGATGATAGTACCTACCGTCTGACCACTGGTATTCACGGTGGGCTTGGGTTGGGTTTGTGGCTGGGCTTGCGCGTTCGCTGCAGCGGCTTTTGTGGCATCGTCGCTATCACTGTCGTTCTCCACTTCAGCGGCTCGCTCAGCCTGGGATTGCGGCTGGGGCTGCACCAGAGACACGTAACTGCTGCCTGCATTCGCATTGGCCGGACTGACTACCATGTGTATCTCCTTTGATCTGGCACTCACGCACTTCTGTGCGTCTACCGTTCTGGTATCGGCAAGAATCGCGGCAACTTTAATCGTTTTTATATCCCCTGACAATCTTGCAGGTTATTTGTTGCCAAATTTGAGTTTCAAGCATCGCAACGCAAAAACCATCTGCGCCGAAAGGTGTAAACTTCTACAGTGGTTATATAAATAAAATAGACACTGTCGGTCTGCCAGGCTGCAAGAACAAAAATAAAGACACGACGTGCTGCAAGCAGGAGGATGGTGTCTCACCAGTATGTTGCACGCGCTTCAGAATCTCAGCTTGAAAGCCAAGGTGACCGTGTTCACCCTGGGTCTTTTCCTGCTCTCGATCGCAGTGATCACTTACCAGTTCTCGGCCAACCTTGAACGGGAGATGGAAGTATCGCTGTCCAGCCAGCAGTTCTCCGAAGTCTCATTTGTTGCAGAAAGCATAGACAACGCAATCAGGTTGCGCATCGACTCCCTTGCGTTGGTCGCCAGTTCGATTACTCCCGCAATGATGGCAGACCGGAACCGCATCTCTTCTTTTCTGGAAGCGCGCAAAACCATCAATACACTTTGCACTCTGGGGGTCATCGTCATCTCCAGAAACGGGAATGGCGTTGCAGACTTTCCGCAGGTTGAAGGAAGGGGAAATGCGGACTTCAGCCAGACCGATTTTTACCGCCAGGTGATGACAACGGGAAAGGCTTCTTTCTCCAAACCGAGTCTCGGGCGTTTCGTAAAAGACCCGCGCCTTGTCATCGCGGTACCCGTCTTCGACAACAAGCACCATATCATCGGAATATTCGCGGGCGTCACCAGCCTGAGCAACAACAGCCTTTTGAGCAACTTCGACGCCAAATCGCACCCCAACAGCAGTGCCTATCTGGTCATCTCGCCCCGCGACAATCTGTTCGTCTCCGACACAGACAATCTGCGCACCTTGCAACCACTACCCGCGCCGGGCATCAACGTGATGCACGACCGCTACATGAGCGGTTACGAAGGTTCCGGTGTCACGGTCAATTCCAATGGCGTCGAAGAACTCACGTCGTCCCGGCACATTCCCAGCACCGGCTGGTTCGTGGTGGCGCGCCTGCCCACTTCCACGGCGTTTGAACACATCTCGCATATCCGCAACGAAGCGATCGCCACCGCCGGCATCGTTTCCCTGCTCACTATCGCGCTGCTCTGGTTGTTCTTGCGCCACGAACTTTCACCCCTGTCGCGCTCCGCCGCGCTGGTGGAGCAGCTCGCCAATGGGTTCATTTCTCCTTTGCGCCACATTCCGCTGGAAGGCAGCCCGGAGATTCGAAAGATGCAGACAAGCTTCAACCGATTGCAGGAAAGGCTCCTGAATGACGAGGTCGACCTGCTTGCGGATAAGGCATTGTATCGCTCGATGTTCACCAACAACTCGGCAGTCAAGCTGTTGATCGACCCCGGAGACGGCACGATCGTGGACGCAAATCCCGCCTCCGCAGCCTACTATGGCTGGCCGGTAAAGGAGTTGCGCAAGATGCGCATCACCGACCTCAACATCATGGAGCCGGAACTGTTGAAACAGGAAATGGACCTTGCCCTTCGCGAGCAGCGCCAGTTCTTCCGGTTCCGGCATCGCCTGGCCTCGGGCGAGGTACGCGATGTCGAAGTACATTCGGGGCATGTGGAATACCGCGGCAGGGATTTGCTCTATTCCGTCATCAACGATGTCACCGACCGCGAACAGGCACTCCAGCGCGAACGGATACGCGGCGAAGTGCTGGAGATGCTGGCCCGCGGCAGGGAGTTGAGCGACATTCTCAATGCCATCGTGCATCAGGTCGAATCCGAGCAACCGCAATTGCTATGTTCCATCCTGCTGCTCGACAAGGACGACAGGCATCTGCACATCGGCGCAGCGCCGAGCTTTCCCGATTTTTTCAACAAGGCGGTGCAGGGTTTTGAAACGGGGATCGGGCGCGGCTCCTGCGGTCACGCTGCCGCTACCGGTGAGCGCATCGTCGTCTCCGACATCCAGAACCACCTCTACTGGGTGCCATACAAGGAATTGGCCGCCAGGGCGAATCTGTCCTCGTGCTGGTCAGAACCCGTGTTTTCATCCAGAGGCAAGATACTGGGCACGCTGGCGTTATATCAGCATCAGACTGCTTCGCCGGATGCGGCACAGATCCTTCTCATCGAGGAGATGGCGAAGATCGTTGGCATCGCGGTCGAACGCAAACTGGACGAGGAGAACCTGCAACTCGCCTCCACCGTGTTCCAGGCCAGCTCGGAAGCCATCGTCATCACCGATGCGAACAACAGGATCATCGCGGTCAATCCTGCCTTCACCCGCATCACGCAATACGATGCCGCCGAAGCGGTCGGGCAAGATCCCAAGCTGCTCAACTCCGGCAAACAGGGCAAGGAGTTCTACCGCGCTATGTGGTCTACCATCGAGACCTTCGGCAGTTGGCAGGGCGAGATCGTCAACCGCCGCAAGAACGGAGACATATATTCCGAATGGCTGACCATCAATACCGTGCGCGACGCAAACGGAGCGGTACGGCAGCGCATCGCCATCTTCTCCGATATCACAGACAAAAAACGTAGCGAAGAGATCATCTGGCGGCAAGCCAATTTCGACGTGCTCACCGGACTGCCTAACCGCCGATTGTTCCATGACCGCCTGATGCAGGAGCTGAAACGAGACGAACGCGAGCAACACTCTATGGCGCTGATGTTCATCGATCTCGACCACTTCAAGGAAGTGAACGACACGCTGGGACACGAGGCGGGCGACAATCTGCTGGTCCAGGCTTCCAAGCGTATCGCCGGCTGCATCCGCGAATCGGACACACTGGCACGGCTCGGCGGGGACGAGTTCACCATTATCCTGCCCGGCCTGGCCGATCCCAAACGCTTGGGCATACTGGCCGACACCATCATCCATATCATCGCCAGACCGTTCATGATCGGCGAATCGACCGCCTACGTCTCCGCCAGTATCGGCATCACCCTGTACCCGCAGGACGCGGACAATTTGACTTCGCTCTTGAAGAACGCGGATCAGGCGATGTACGTTGCGAAGGGCAAGGGGCGCAACCAATACAGCTACTTCACTTCTTCCATGCAGGACGCCGCACAGACCCGTTTGCAGCTCAGCAACGATCTGCGGAAGGCACTTGAGGGCGGGCAATTCGAAATCTACTATCAGCCCATCATCGATCTGGCCACCGGGCAAGCCGCCAAGGCTGAAGCACTGCTGCGCTGGCATCATCCCAGGCTCGGCTTCGTCAGTCCTGCCGTATTCATTCCGCTGGCTGAGGAGATCGGCCTCATCAACAGCATCGGTGACTGGGTATTCCGTCAGTCCGCGCTCAAGGCCAAACAGTGGTGCAATGACAGCAACAGTCGCCGGCTGTCTGCCATGCAGATCAGCGTGAACAAGTCGCCGCGCCAGTTCATCACGGGTGAAAGCAATCTTGGCTTGCTCGATTGGCTGCGTGCCCTCGATATCCCGCCGAGCTGCATCGTGGTGGAGATCACCGAAGGACTGCTGATGGACGACCGCGCCGAAGTGCAGGAAAAGCTGCTGGCGTTCCGCGATGCCGGCATCCAGGTCTCGCTCGACGATTTCGGCACCGGCTATTCGGCGATGTCCTATCTGCAACGCTTCGACATCGATTACCTGAAGATAGACCAGTCCTTCGTGCGCAACATGGTGCAAAACCCGGGCGACCATGCCATCGCCGAGGCGATCATCGTCAGGCACACAAGCTGGGCATGAAGGTTGTTGCCGAAGGTGTGGAGACCGTGGAGCAACGGGATTTGCTGGTGGCCGCCGGATGCGACTTCGGGCAGGGATACCTGTTCGCCAAACCGATGCCGGCAGACGATTTCGACCGTTACCTGGAAAACAGCGTAACCGTTTAGTCGTTCACCCGGCCGCGCAACGCTTTGGTTTCTCCGCGCCTGACTTTACTCTCCAGACGTTTCTTCCTGGCGCTACGGGAAGGCCTGGTCGCCACGCGCGGTTTCGGTTTCACGGCGACCGATAGCAGCAGGGCTTTCAGGCGACGCAATGCTTCAGTGCGGTTCTGCTCCTGATTGCGATATTCCTGTGCCTTGATGACGACCACGCCGTCCTTGGTGATGCGCTGGTCGTTGAGCTGGAGCAGGCGTTCCTTTAACTCCTGCGGCAACGACGCTGCACAAATATCGAAACGCAGATGCACCGCACTCGACACCTTGTTCACGTTCTGTCCGCCCGCCCCTTGCGCGCGCACCGCGGTCAGTTCGATCTCGCGTTCCGGGATGATGACGTTGTGGGAGATGTACAACATGGCCTAATTTTTAGGAAACTTCAATTGGACATCAAGACAGCCACATTCCCTCTCCCGCAAGCGGGAGAGGGTTAGGGTGAGGGGCGTTGAGTAGTAACTCATTCTTTGCATCGCATAGCCCCTCATCCCCGCCCCTTCTCCCGCCTGCGGGAGAAGGGAGAAGTATTCCTGAACAGCCCTATTCACCCCAACACCTGTATCAGCACATCGCCCAGCGTCACTACCTGCCCCGCATGGATCTTGGCGGTCTTGCGCGATTCCACCTGCCCGTCGACCGAAACGACACCCTCTGCAACCAGCGCCTTGCCCGCCCCGCCGCTGTCGCACACGCCGGTGAGCTTGAGCAGCTGGTTCAGTTCCACAAATTCTCCGCGCAGATGGAAGTCAATTTGTTGCATTAGATGAACACCTCCAAGAACCGTTGCGAGCGGTTCGAGTGCAAGGCGCACGGAACGGAGCTACGAGACATACCATGAAGGTAGGCGAAGAAGCGAGTACCGCGCAACGCGGCAATCGAATCGCGCAGTAGGTTATTGAAGGTGTTCACAGCTTGACCGCATGTTCGCGCGTCGTATGGAACACCACTTTCGGCCAGCGCTCCTGCGTCAGTTTCAGGTTGACGTTGTTCGGTGCAAGGTAAGCCAGGTTGCCGGCCGCATCGATGGCGAGATTGTGCGACAGCGCCTTCTCGAAATCGGCGAGTATCTTCTTGTCGTCGCAGGTCACCCATCGCGCGCTGGTGGTGCTGGTGCCCTCGAACATCGCATCCACGCCGTATTCGCCCTGCAAACGGCTGGCCACCACGTCGAACTGCAGCATGCCGACCGCGCCCAGGATCAAATCGCCGCCGTCCACCGGCTTGAACACCTGCACTGCGCCCTCTTCGCCCAGCTGCTGCAGTCCCTTGTGTAACTGCTTCACCTTGATCGGGTTGCGAATGCGCACCGAGCGGAAGAAGTCCGGCGCGAAATAAGGAATGCCGGTGTACTGCAATACCTCGCCCTCGGAGAAGCTGTCGCCGATCTGCATGTTGCCGTGGTTGGGCAGGCCGATGATGTCGCCTGCATACGCTTCTTCCACCTGCTCGCGGCTGGAGGCCATGAAGGTCACCACATTGGATACCCGTATCTCGCGGCCGATGCGCAAATGCTTGATCTTCATGCCGCGCTCGAAATGGCCGGAACACACGCGCAGGAACGCGATGCGGTCGCGGTGGTTGGCATCCATGTTGGCCTGGATCTTGAACACGAAGCCGGAGAATGCCTGCTCGTTGGGGTTCACGACACGCGCCGTGGCGTCGCGTGCGATGGGCGCTGGCGCCCAGTCCAGCAGCGCATTCAAAATCTCGCGCACGCCGAAGTTGTTGATGGCGGAACCGAAGAACACCGGCGTCTGCTTGCCATCGAGGAAGCGCTGCAGATCGAACGGGTGCGATGCGCCGTGCACCAGTTCCACTTCCATCTTCAACTGTTCGATCTCCAGCGGAAAGCGTTCGGCCAGGATAGGGTTATCGATACCCTTGATAACCTCAACTTCACCGTCAGCCTTTTCTTCGCCCGGCGTGAACAATAGGATCTCGTCGCGCAACAGGTGGTACACGCCGCGGAAGGTCTTGCCCATGCCCACCGGCCAGGTTACGGGCGCGCACTGTATCTTCAGTACCGACTCGACTTCGTCCAGCAGTTCCAGCGGATCGCGCACCTCGCGGTCCATCTTGTTCATGAAAGTGATGATGGGCGTGTCGCGCATGCGGCACACATCGAGCAACTTGATGGTCTGCGCTTCCACGCCCTTGGCCGCGTCGATCACCATCAGCGCCGAGTCCACGGCGGTGAGCACGCGATAGGTATCTTCGGAGAAGTCCTGGTGGCCGGGTGTGTCGAGCAGGTTCACCACATGGTCGCGGTATTCGAACTGCATCACCGAGCTGGCGACCGAAATGCCGCGCTGCTTTTCGATCTCGAGGAAGTCGGAGGTGGCATGGCGACCGCTCTTGCGCGCCTTCACCGCCCCCGCCAGCTGGATCGCGCCGGAGAACAGCAGCAGTTTCTCGGTAAGCGTGGTCTTGCCCGCGTCGGGGTGGGAAATGATGCCAAAAGTGCGGCGGCGCGCCACTTCGCGCGAGATCTGGTCGCGCGGAACGGCTGCGGGTTCTTTCAGTGTCTGTTCTATATCAGCTGACATGGTGCTTGCCTGTGAAAAAGGCCGCAAGTCTAATGGCTTGGAGGGGGAATGTCTAACCGGGTTTTCGGGTAAAGCCAGCCAGTCGCAGGCGACGCAACTGAACTCAACTCATATGGCCATAGGATAGTCGCGAATCGCTTCTTTGCAGCGGCGAAAACCAGGAACAGACTTCAGTTATCCGCCAGGAACAGCAGTCAGCGGGCAGACGGCAATTATGTGCAGGTCATCTCCGTCAATCAAATCAAGGCCGGCATTTGTACAACTTGAAAGCTCGCTTGCCGTACTCAGACGAATCACCCTTCACGACCGTGTCTGCACCTGCATCAACAGCCTCATTGCGCGCCATTTGATACAAATTTGCTTCTACGTCCTTCTCAATTCGATATTTGGCAAAGACGCTCACGATGACAGACCCCTTGGACTGACAGCTGGCAACCTGGTTTGCTTCCGCCAGTGTCACTTGATCCGCTCCTTCGTGAACCCCGATGAAGATGTTGTTTGCACATCCGCTCAACCCGGCAAACAGTGGCACGATGGCAACGATGGCCAATATTCCTTTTGAAAATTGCATGGCAAACTCCTGATAGTCGCTTCAAAAATTATCACATCCGATATGAGTGCTGGACGGCAATGCCGTTAACCAACATGCACACCAAGTGAATCGCGTTGCACTTTATAGCAAATTGGGCGGCAGCATTGGAGAAAAATTGAATGACTGAATGGGTTGGGTGATACATGTTTCCGGTGGCTGCTATCATGAGGTCTGCCAACTAGGGGTGATCGTCGAACCCAGCCAAACAGCGGAAACACATGGATGCGCTCTAAATCGAATTCATGGAAGGAATCGCGTGAAGACAAGAACAAGAAGGAGGCACATATGAAGAAGTTGCGTGGCGTCATCCTGTTAGCTTCACTCGCAGTGCCTATTGGTGCAAATGCCAACTGCATTAATGATCTTTACGGAAATGTAGTGTGTGGAAAAGGTCAATGCGAAGCCGATCGGTTTGGGAAGATATATTGTGCCGATGCAGGTGGTGGGGCAATGAAAGATCAGTTTGCGAATGTTCAATGCGGGGTGGGATATTGCGCGAAAGACAAATTCGGGCACGTCTGGTGCTCGAAGGAACCAGGTGGCGGAGCCGCAACCGATTCCACTGGGAAAGTAAAATGTCTCGGCGGTTGTGATGAGGGTTCGCCAAGCCAGTGCAAAGAAGGTCATTAGAGACATCTGATGCCGGATTGAAGGTGGAAAATGGACTTTGTGATGTTCAATTATTTTAGGCCGGCTTTTGGAAACTGCTATGCCTCTTGTGGGTTCATTTCTGTCAACCGGCACAGTCCGCCTTCATGCAATTCAACTTCCAATCGCATGAACGTGAGCAGCAAATTTCATTGCAGCAATCTGACAGATCGCGTCAGATCATCTTCGAGTTAATACATTTTGAAAAAACGACAGTCTTTCACTCCGCCGTTAACTCAGCCCACTCGTCATCGGTAAACACCCGTGACCTCGTATGGAATGCCTTGCCCTCCGGCCCCTCCAGCGAAAACGTGCCGCCGCGCCCCTCGATCACGTCGATGATCAGCTGGGTGTGTTTCCAATACTCATATTGCGATTTGCTGATGTAAAAAGGACAGCCGCCGATCTCGCCCAGAAATTCGTCTCCGGCACCAATAGTGAGTTCACCCGGCAAATAGCAATTGGCCGCACTGTTGTCGCAACAGCCACCTGACTGATGGAACATCAATTCGCCATGTTTGCGTTTCAAAAAATCGATGAGCTCCAGTGCGGCTTCAGTAGCAATCACTTTTTCAACCATGATTTTGATCTCCAAAAAAACGGGGCGGTTTCCCGCCCCATATAAAATTGCCCGCAACCAAAGTCAAGCGTAATGCTTAGAAGAAGCCCAGCTTCTGCTCGCTATAGCTGACCAGCAGGTTCTTGGTTTGTTGGTAGTGGTCGAGCATCATCTTGTGCGTTTCGCGTCCGATGCCGGATTCCTTGTAGCCGCCGAATGCTGCACCGGCTGCGTAGTCATGGTAGCAGTTGGTCCATACACGACCGGCCTTGATGGCGCGCCCCATGCGATAGGCCACGTTGCCGTTGCGGCTCCACACGCCCGCGCCCAGACCGTACAAGGTGTCGTTGGCGATAGCGAGTGCTTCTGCTTCGTCCTTGAAGGTAGTCACTGCCAGTACCGGTCCGAATATCTCTTCCTGGAAGATGCGCATCTTGTTGTGGCCTTTGAACAACGTCGGCTGCACGTAGTATCCGCCTTCCAGGTCGCCGCCCAAGTGAGCTTGTCCGCCGCCTGCCAGCACTTTGGCGCCTTCCTGCTTGCCGAGGTCGAGGTAGGACAAGATTTTGGTCAGTTGTTCCTTGGATGCCTGGGCGCCCATCATGGTGTCGCTATCGAGCGGATTGCCCTGCTTGATAGCCGCGACACGCTTGAGTACGCGTTCCATGAACTTGTCGTAGATGGATTCATGGATCAGTGCGCGCGATGGGCAGGTGCACACTTCGCCCTGGTTGAAGGCAAACAGCACGAGGCCTTCGATCGCCTTGTCCAGGAAGCCGTCATCCTTGTCCATGACATCGGCGAAGAAAATGTTGGGCGACTTGCCGCCCAACTCCAGCGTCGCCGGGATCAGATTATTCGCAGCAGCTTGGGCAATAACGCGGCCCGTGGTCGTGGAACCGGTAAAGGCGATCTTGGCAATGCGTTTGCTCGTGGCGAGTGGCATACCTGCTTCGCGTCCAAGACCGTTGACGATGTTCAGCACACCGGGCGGCAACAGGTCGGCAATCAGGTCTGCCAGTATCAAAATGCTGATCGGTGTGGACTCGGCAGGTTTCAGCACCACGCAGTTACCGGCACCGATGGCTGGCGCCAGTTTCCACGCCGCCATCAGGATGGGGAAGTTCCACGGGATGATCTGGCCTACCACGCCCAGCGGTTCGTGGTAGTGATAGGCGATAGTTGTCTCGTTGATCTCTGACAAGCTTCCTTCCTGGGCACGCAAACAGCCGGCAAAATAGCGGAAATGGTCGACGGTCAAAGGAATGTCGGCGTTCAGCGTCTCGCGGATCGCCTTGCCGTTGTCTACTGTTTCAGCGTAAGCCAGCAGTTCCAGGTTGGCCTCAATGCGATCGGCGATCTTCAACAGCACATTGGAGCGGTCGGTAATCGAGGTCTTTCCCCACTTGTCGGCAGCGGCATGCGCCGCGTCGAGCGCCAATTCGATGTCCTCTGCTCCGGAACGTGCAGCCTTGGTATACGGCTTGCCGGTGATCGGTGTGATGACGTCGAAGTATTGGCCTTTGACCGGGGCAACCCACTTGCCGCCGATGAAGTTGTCGTATTGCTTCTTGAAAGAAATCTTGGCACCGGCGGCACCGGGGGCTGCGTAAATCATGTTTTTTCTCCTCAGTTCAATATATCTATTGGATATCTATTGGCGATTGCAGGATCGTTTCCGATGTATCGCTGCGATATCTATGTCTCAAGTAACGTGCCAATGCCAATATACCGATCAATATATTGATTTAAAAAAGCTTTCAACAAACAGTCGCCAATTTTTCGCATATTGCATAACGTTCCAAACTGCGACAACTGTCACAAAACGGAACAGTTGAACATTTTTTTGGTGCCCAACTATTGTTCTGCATTTTGGAATGCTGCTAACAGCTTGGCATCAGCCGTCAAACGCTATGTCGCAAACTGAATAACTTGGTCTGTCTCGTAAAAAAGTATTTAAGTATTAATAATCCGTCTCTTGCCGATTCGTACGTTTGATTGATCGCAATTTGTCCATTTCTCTGGGCACAGAGAATTTCCCCTATTGTCAGCCATGTTAATACTTGACGAAATAAGTTGGCGGCAGTAATTTACCAGTCGGTTAATTACAAATCAGGTATCTTGGAAATGTCAGTCGACCGTCTCAGCAGCACTTTTGCGGCACTCGCCGACCCAACCCGCCGCGCAATTCTGGCCCGGCTGGCCTTGGGTGAAACATCTGTCGCCGAACTGGCCGCCCCGTTCTCGATCAGCCCACCCGCCGTCACCAAGCATCTCAAGGTATTGCAGCGTGCCGGGCTCATCACGCAGGGCCGCCAGGCGCAATGGCGCCCGTGCAAGCTGGAAGCCGCACCGCTGCAGGAAGCGGCCAGCTTCATCGAGCAGTACCGCCAGTTCTGGGAACAGAGCTTCGACCGGCTGGACAGCTATCTGCAGGAACTGCAAAAACAGGAACAGGAAAAGAAGACCGTTCGCAAGAACAAGAAAAAGGCATGACTCTAACCCAAGGAGAATGGACATGGACGCAACCGTGAATACCGCTGCACACCAGGAAGAATTCGTCATCTCGCGTATCTTCAACGCCCCCTGCAAACAAGTATGGATGGCCTGGACTGAACGCGAACAACTGATGCAGTGGTTCGGCCCGCAGGGCTGCACCCTCTCCCACGCCGCGCTTGACCTGCGGGTCGGCGGCACCTTCCACTATGCGATGCGTATGCCCGACGGGCACGAGATGTGGGGAAAGTGGACGTTTCGCGAGATTGCGGCCCCGAAGAAACTGGTACTGATCAACTCGTTCTCCGACGCACAAGGCGGCATCACGCGCCACCCCCTGTCGGCCAGTTGGCCGCTGGAGATGCTGTCCACCACGACATTCGAGGCACAGGGAGACAAGACCAGGCTCACCATACGCTGGTCGCCCTGGAACGCCACCGAACAAGAACGCGCTACCTTCAACGCGGCACTCAACAGCATGGAACAAGGCTGGGGCGGGACATTCGCGCAACTCGATGCATATCTGGAAAAACAAAGAACGAACACAGCGGACAGAGAGATCGTCATCAGTCGCGTCTTCGACGCCCCGCGCGAACTGGTATGGGAGGCGATGACCAAGCCTGAGCATGTTGTGCATTGGTGGGGACCGAATGGTTTTACCAACACGCTGGAGAAAATGGATTTTCGCGTGGGTGGGGTGTGGAAGCACATCATGCACGGACCAGACGGTACGGACTATCCGAACAAGAGTGTGTTCACTGCCATCGTTGAACCTGAACGCATCGAGTTATGCAATGGAGGCACATATAAGGGCGACCCGAACGCGAATTTTGATGCGACATGGACGTTCGAGGTGGTGGATGGACAAACCAAAGTGACCATACATCTGGTCTTCCCTACAGCGGAAGCACGCAACATGGTGGTGGAGAAATATGGTGCGATTGAAGGCGGACATCAAACATTGGCGCGTCTTGCGGGCTATTTATCAAAAGTCTGATCAGGGAGAAAATCATGAGAAAAATCGTTTCGTTTGTACATGTGTCACTGGATGGTTTTGTCGCCTCGACCGATGAGGGCATGGCTAGCCTCGGCTGGATAAGCCTTAGTGACCATCTATTTGAATATGTGGAGCAAAGGATTCAGCAGGCCGACACTGCATTGTACGGACGCAATACTTACCAGATGATGGAATCGTATTGGCCCACTGCGGCAGATAAACCCAATCCCACTCGACACGATATTGAACATTCGCGCTGGTATAAAAATGCCGGAAAAATCGTATTGTCGAAAACGCTGCAAGAAAAAAATCACGTCAATACAAAAATCATCAGCAGTAATTTAACCGACGAACTCAACAAGCTGAAGCAAAGTGCGGGCAGCGAAATCCTGATGTTTGGCAGTCCCACCGCCACCCACGCGCTGATGGCGGAAAACCTCATCGACGAGTATTGGCTGTTCATCAATCCGATTTTGCTGGGGCAAGGTGTTCCCTTATTCAAAAACATCAAAGACAGAACCGCACTCACGCTGGTAAAAAGTAAAATTTTTGCGTCGGGTGTGGTGTGTCTGCATTACAAATTAAACCGTGATCAATAAATGAGCAGGGGCGAACATGAGCATTGCAGAAAACACGGAATTATCTATCTCACGCGTGTTCGATGCGCCGCGTGCCCTGGTGTGGCAAGCGTGGACTGACCCCAAACACATCGAGCAATGGTGGGGGCCGCATGGCTTTACCAATCCGTTGTGCCAGTGGGATGCGAAGCCCGGCAACGCCATTCTCGTGCACATGCACGGCCCGCAAGGTTCACCGTTCGATTTCGACATGCCTATGGGCGGCGCATTCGAGGAAGTCATCGCTCCCGAACGACTGGTGTTCATCACCAATGCCATGCCGGACGAAACCGGCCAGCCGCAACTCGAAGTGCGCAACGGCGTGACCTTCGAGGACTGCAACGGCAAGACCAAAGTCACATTGCATGCAATCGTTCTGCGGTCTACCCCTGCCGTAGCAGGTGCCATTGCGGGCATGGAGCAAGGCTGGACGCAAAGCCTCGAAAAACTCGCCGCACTCCTTGATCAATTGGCGTGAATATCTCCGCCACGGTCAACGCCCGCCGTCTTGAAGGCACCAGTCTTGCGACGACCACAATCGAACGTTTTGATGACCGCTCACTTTAAAATCGGGAAAAGCAGGATGACTCCTGCTGCAAAAATATTTGTTGTTCCATTTATGGAACACCCCATCCCGTATTAACCGCTTTATCTTTCCCTGCCTGCAACCTAACATGCAGGCACTCTCCTTCCGGCACGCCGGGAATAGAGAACCAAATGGGGCAGCGCCGTTCCGCTGCAATTGAAAAGTGGGCCACGATACCCGGCACCCAAAGTGCCTTGATAAAACGGCCACAGTAACCAAAGGAATCGAACATGTCCGAAAAGAAACCCCATATCGCCCAGAAATCCCCTTTCGCCGTCGCAGTTGAAGCCGGCAAGAGCTACTGGTACTGCACTTGCGGCAAAAGTGCCGGACAGCCTTTTTGCGATGGCAGCCACAAAGGCAGCGAGTTCACTCCCAGGGAATACAAGGCCGAAAAATCGGAGACTGTCTATTTCTGTGGCTGCAAGCACAGCGGGAACGGCATGACTTGCGACGGCACCCACCAGAAGCTGTAATCCCGGACGATGTGATCTAAAGAGGGCGCTGCAAAGTGTGCGGCGCCCTCATTCAACCTCCCCGTCCACGTAGAACCATTTCCCGTTTTCGAGCACGAAACGGCTGACTTCATGCAGCCGGTACGCGCGTCCATTCATTTTGTAGCGGGCCACGAATTCGACCCTGGCGTGTTCCGCATCCGTTTGTTCATGGCGTTTGACTTGCAGGCCGATCCATTGGGCAGGCGCTTCTTCCGCCAGGCCCAATGCAGACGGGCGAGTGGAAGAATGCCAGGTCGCGAGCAGGTAGTCTTCACGCGGCAGCGTGTAGGCGGTATAGCGCGAGCGCATCAGCGCTTCGGCGGTGGGTGCGGGTTCGTTTCCCTCGATGTAACGTGCGCAGCAATTTGAAAAATCCTTGTTGCTGCCGCATGGGCACAGGCTGGATGAGCTATTCATGTTCGTTTCGCCAACTGATACTTGACCCATTCGGGCTTGAGTATTGAACCAGACACGGGGAATCGTGCCCGGTCCATACATGGAAAATCCTGGATGAAGTCTACCATTGCGAGGATGCCGCGCGAGACTTGCGTCGAGCTCAAGAAGTTTGTGGATCTTGCTGTCGGGTGCGTACCGCCCGGTGTGATCGAAGCGGATGCCCGTGGATCGATTCAACGACAGGGTTCAAGGTTTGTCGCAATACTCACTTCGGGAAAATGCGGCAACCGCAAAAAAAGGCCCGGTCGGGGGGCCGACCGGGCCTTAGTACATCAGGTGCTCATCAGGGGGAGGAGAAACACCCGCGTGCATCTTCTACCTTTGCGCCGCCCCGCTCTGTGCGTTAGCACACTTAAAGTCAAAAAATAGAATACGCCTGAATTCGGAGTAGCATAGACGTGTTCCCGCACAAACAAGGGTGTTCTGTGACAATCAAGAAAGTCGTGAGAAATCCCAAAAACCCTCCCGTCGAGGCCAAACCGGCACCAGTGAAAGTCAAACAAACAGATGCCGGCTTCCATATCGTTGGCATCGGTGCCTCGGCCGGCGGGCTGGAAGCGTTTGAGCAGTTCTTTCGCAGCATCCCGCCGGACAGCGGCATGGCTTTCGTGCTGGTATCACACCTTGACCCCGATCACGACAGCATGCTTACCGAGATCCTGCAGCGCACGACCACCATGCCTGTGGTCGAGGCCCGGGATCACGTAAAAGTGGAGCGGAATTGCGTGTATGTGCTGCCGCCCAACCGCGAAATGGCCATCTTCCACGGCAATCTGCAGCTCAGCACACCGGAAATGCCTCGAGGACAACGCATGGTCATCGACTCTTTCCTGCGTTCGCTGGCGGAAGATCAGGGCGAAAAAGCCGTCGGCATCATCCTGTCGGGTACCGGTACCGATGGCACGCTGGGACTGCGCTCCATTCAAGGCGCGGGCGGTATCACGCTGGTGCAGGATCCGGGCACCGCGAAATACGACGGCATGCCGGTCAGCGCGATTCAGGCAGGCTATGCTTCCTATACGTTGCCGGTAGAGAAGATGCCGGAGCAATTGCTGAATAACAAGCTCAAGTTGTCGATCACCAAGGAAGCAACGCCATCGCCGGCCGCTGAAAACGGTTTGAGCCGGATCCTGATGCTGCTGCGCTCAGGCACCGGAAACGACTTCTCGCTGTACAAGAAAAGTACCATAGGCCGCCGCATCGAACGGCGCATGTCGCAACACAACATCGACGACATGGATACTTACGCACGCTACCTCAAGGAACATCCGCCTGAAGTCCAGTCGCTGTTCAAGGAGTTGCTGATCAACGTCACCAGCTTCTTCCGCGATCCGGAGGCGTTCGTCGTGCTCAAGCAAAATATTCTCCCCGAGCTGCTCAAGAACAAGCCGGAACACTATGTGTTCCGCGTCTGGGTGGCAGGTTGCGCCACCGGCGAAGAAGCCTATTCCATCGCCATACTGCTGCATGAACTCATGAGCGAGAATCAATCCGTTTTCAAGACCCAGATCTACAGCACTGACCTCGACGACGATGCCATCGCCATCGCGCGCGCCGGCGTCTATCCGCCCAACATCGCCCAGGATGTCACGCCGGAAAGGTTGCGCCGCTTCTTCATCAAAGAAGATGCAGGCTACCGCGTAAAAAAGGAGATCCGCGAGATGGTGGTGTTCGCCACCCAGAACATCATCAAGGACCCGCCTTTCACCAAGCTGGACTTGCTCAGTTGCCGCAATCTGATGATCTATCTGGAACCGGAGTTGCAGAACCGGGTCATCCCGGCGTTTCACTACGCGCTGAAGCCGGGTGGCGTGCTGTTCCTCTCCCCTTCGGAGAGCATCGGCAACCATGTCGAACTTTTCACGGCGCTCAACCGCAAATGGAAGTTCTACCAGACCACGCCCTCGATCGCTTCAAACCGCACCATGATGTCCAGCGGACTGTCCTGGACCAAAGATAACCCGACCAAAGGTCCTGATGACGTGACTGCCCAGATCAAAGAAACCGACTTCGCCGAATTGACCCGGCGCGCCTTGCTGCAGTCCTATGCCCCGGCCTCGGTCGTGACCAATACCAAGGGGGACATATTGTTTGTGCATGGCGACACCGGAAAATACCTGCGTCCCGCCCCCGGCCAGGCCACGCTCAATGTGATCGAAATGGCGCGCGAGGGATTGCAACTGGAATTGCGTACCGCCATTCAGGAAACGGCCGACAAAGGGATCCCTGTCCTGAACCGGGAAGCCTCATTTGGAAGCAACGGCAATATATTCAGAGTCAGCTTCAGCGTGCGTCCCTTGCCCGTTGCAAACATCGGCCAGGGGTTGCTGCTGGTGAGCTTCCAGGACGTGATCGCAAAGCCGGAAAAGGCAGCCGAATCGTCCGCAATTGCGGGAAAGCCCGCGCGCGGCAAGCGCCCCGCAGTATCGGCGGAACAGCGCCGCATCGAAGAACTGGAACGCGATCTGACCTATACCAAGGAAAACCTGCATGCCACCATCGAGGAACAACAGGCCTCCAACGAGGAGCTCAAGTCCGCCAACGAGGAGATGCAGTCCACCAACGAAGAACTGCAGTCCACCAATGAAGAACTGGAAACCTCCAAGGAAGAACTGCAATCCGTCAATGAGGAACTGGTGACCGTCAACGCCGAACTGCAAAACAAGATCGAGCAACTGGCCGGCATGCAGAACGACATGAAGAATCTGCTCGACAATATCAACATCGGCACGGTCTTTCTCAACGACACCCTGAATATCAAGCGATTCACGCGCGAGGCAGTTCAGGTCTATCGTCTCGTCGCCTCGGATGTTGGCCGCCCGCTGGGCGATATCAAATCGAACATCAAGGATGACGATCTGCTCGCCGATGCACAGGCCGTGCTCGATACGCTGGTACCGCGCGAACGCGAAGTGAGCACCGCTTCCGGTGCCTGGTATCAGGCACGCATCCAGCCCTACCGCACACTGGACAACGTGATCGACGGCGTGGTGCTGACTTTTACCGACATCACCAAACGCCTGCTGGCCGAAACCGCGACGCGGGATGCGCGGGAATTATCCGAAAGCATCGTGAACACGGTGCACGAACCGCTCATCGTACTGGATGGCACATGCAAGATCGTCCTGGCCAGCAACTCGTTCTACGATAGCTTCAAGGTCTCGCCGCAAGACACTGTAGGCCGCCAACTGTACGAATTGGGCAACCGGCAGTGGGACATCCCGAAACTCAGGGAACTGCTGGAATCCCTGTTGCCGGGCAACCAGGTAATCGAAGGCTTCGAGGTCGAGCATGACTTCCCGGTCATCGGCAAACGCAAGATGCTGCTAAACGCGCGGCGCATTACCGGCAAGGCGGAAGGAACGCCCTTGATCCTGCTGGCGATAGAAGAAGTCAAATAAAGAGGCAACAACCCGGTTTTAAGGATGCACCATGGACGACAAGACAAAAATACCGAACTCCCTGCGCTCAGAAGCCGAGGCACGCATCGACAAAGAGCAGATGGTGCTGGTGAACCCGCAACCGGGCGAGGAGCTGCTGCATAAACTCCTGCATGAACTGCAGGTGCATCAGGTCGAGCTGCAGATGCAGAACGATGCCTTGCGCCAGGCGGAGATCGCCATGGAGGAGTCCCGCGACCGTTACGCGGATCTCTATGACTTCGCGCCCATCGGCTATCTCACCCTGAGCCGCGAGGGCATGATCAACGAGATCAACCTCACAGCCGCCGATATGCTGGGCGTGGTGCGAAGCAAACTGATCAAGCGCCGATTTTCGCAATTTGTCGCCGAGGCAGACCGTGATCGCTGGTATCTGCATTTTGGCAGCGTACTGAAGCACGACCAAAGACAGCGGTGCGAACTGGTGTTTCAGCGCGAGGATGGTTCGCACTTTAGCGCCCAACTGGATTCGTTAAAGGTGCGCAATGCGCTTGGCTCCGAGGAGCTTGAGCAGGCACCCGGCCTGCACACACCGGGCGGGGCATTCTCGGTGCGCATCGCCGTTACCGACATCACCGAGCGCGTGCAGGCCGAAACCGCGGTCACAGAAGCGCGCGAATTCGCCGAAAGTATCGTGGATACGGTGCGCGAGCCGCTCATTGTGCTGGACGATGCCCTCAAGGTCGTTTCCGTCAGCCGCTCGTTCTACCAGAAATTCAATGTCACGCCGGAAGATACCGTGGGCCGCCAGATCTATGAATTGGGCAAACACCAGTGGGATATTCCAAAACTGAGGGAATTGCTGGAAACCATTCTGCCGCACAACCGGGTTCTCGAAGACTTCGAAGTCGTTCATGATTTCCCGGGCATCGGAAGACGCAGGATGCTGCTCAATGCAAGACGCCTCATCTGCAAGACAGGCCGGACACAGTTGATCCTGCTTGCGATGGAGGATGCCACTGAACGCGGTTGAGCGTCGGGTGAATCAAACAGGATGGAGGGTTAGCACACCGAATTCATCCCGCAACTGTTGTACGTGCGGTAGCGCACATAACCGCCCCGGATAGCATGCTATACAGGTATATGCGGCTTGGCCTTTGCAGTATTTCGCTTCTATATTTCCGTTGCATTATCGGTTTTACCTATCAGCTGCACGCTCCGGAGACAAGAATATGGTTGCCAAGATGTCCACACAGCAAACACCCTGGCAGAACCACCTTCTCGCCTCGCTGCCGAAGGAGACATTCGAACGCATCGCTCCCCATCTGGAATCGGTCCCGATGCCGCTCGGTGAAGTCCTGTATGAATCCGGCGACCAGCTGCATCATGTCTATTTCCCGACGACCGCCATCGTGTCGCTGCACTACGTCATGGAAAATGGCGCCTCGGCAGAGATATCGGGCGTGGGCAATGAAGGCGTAGTCGGAATTTCCCTTTTCATGGGCGGCAATACCACACCCAGCCGGGCCGCAGTATGCACCGGCGGTTACGGCTACCGCCTGAAAGCCCAGGTGATGATGGAAGAATTCAATCGCGCGGGACCGATGATGAAATTGATGCTGCGTTATACCCAGGCATTGATCACGCAAATGTCCCAAACCGCCGTCTGCAACCGGCACCATTCGATGGAACAGCAAATGTGTCGCTGGCTGTTGCAGACGCTGGATCGCTTGCCATCGCAGGAACTGATCATGACGCAGGAACTGATCGCCAGTATGCTCGGCGTCCGGCGCGAAGGCATCACGGAAACCGCGGGCGATCTCCAACGCGCCGGTTTGATCAGTTACCGCCGCGGACACATCACCGTACTGAGCCGTGCCGGATTGGAAAAACACTCATGTGAATGCTACGACGTGGTCAGGAAAGAGTTCCATCGTTTGCTGAAGGAGGCATAACGCCATGTTCTTTACAAAACCTGAATGCAAGATTGTCCAAAATCCTGTTTTTCTTTGCAGGAAAGTCAGCCATGGTTGAACAAACAACACATTCGGCATTGCCCAACCAGACTGCAGGAACGGCGGAAGGAGTCATCGAGACCGCACGTTTGGGGACCTTGCTTAAAACCGGCGCCCTGCAGAACGCGATCCTCACCAGTGCCAACTTCTCCAGTATCGCCACCGACGAAAAAGGGGTGATCCAGATCTTCAACATCGGCGCCGAGCGCATGCTGGGCTATGCCG